>ENA-UEPG01001872-UEPG01001872.1-human-gut-metagenome-genome-assembly--contig:-NODE-1872-length-14809-cov-3.338718_pt1 | contig 14809 bp, 7 predicted proteins | sample MGYA00242893_ERZ507902 | MGnify/ENA primary metagenome ERZ507902 (study PRJEB26167, sample SAMN06115491) | human gut metagenome | host: Homo sapiens | place: China:Gansu | collected 2015-04-23 | study... | reverse complement strand
ACTTGTCTGACGGAGTCGCCTCAATCAAACTCAGGGCAAAGCCACCACTACGTGCCAACTTCACAGACATCTTAGTCTTACTGGTCACAATACCTTTCTTTATCTGATAAGAAGTCGGATTCTCTTTGTAATCAGCATCTTTACCATCAGCATAAAGAGTAGCTACATACTGCTTGCCAGGTTCCAGAAAATCCAGAGTAAAGTTAGCAGTACGTGCATTCTCATCTGTGATGCCACCTACAAACCAATTATTCGTTCCTTTCGCCTTACGAGCTGCCGTAATATAATCACCCGGTTCCGCTTCTAGATATTTACTATCATCCCAATCTACCGCTACATCTTTGATGAATTGGAAAGCATCCATGTGCTTCTCATAATTCTCAACTAAATCGGCAGCCATCTGCAACGGACTGTATAATGTCACGTAAAGAGCCAACTGCTTACAGAGAGTGGTCTGTACCTGTCCATGAGGCAGATCGCCCATGAAATCAAGTTTTGTATCGAAGATACCCGGAGTATAATCCATCGGGCCACCAATCAGACGATTAAATGGAAGCAAGGTAGTGTGGAACGGTTTACTGCCACCAAAAGCCTCATATTCCGTACCACGGGCAGACTCGTTACCAATCAGGTTAGGATAAGTACGGCAAAGTCCGGTAGGACGCACAGCTTCATGGGCATTTACGCAAATTTTATACTCAGCAGCTTTAGTCACGGCGTACAGATAATGGTTGTTCATCCACTGACCGTAGTGATGCTCTCCACGAGGAATCATATTGCCTACATAACCACTCTTCACTGCATTGTAACCGTTGTCTACCATAAACTGGTAGGCTTTATCCATATGACGTTCATAATTGCGTACGGATGCCGAAGTTTCATGGTGCATCATCAATTTCACACCCTTACTTTTAGCGTAAGCGTTCAACATCTTTACATCAAAGTCAGGATATGGAGTTACAAAATCAAATACATAATCTTTAGAATGACCGAACCAGTCTTCCCATCCTTCGTTCCAACCTTCTACCAGCACTTGATCAAGTCCATTTTCAGCTGCAAAGTCTATATAACGTTTTACGTTTTCATTGGTAGCACCATGACGTCCGTTAGGTTTAGTTTTGGTATAGTCCGTTTCACCCAATTTTACAGAAGGCAGATCATCGGTATAAGCCCAAGTGCTCTTTCCGGCAATCATTTCCCACCATACGCCTACATATTTCACCGGCTTAATCCAGGAAACATCTTCGTAAGCACAAGGTTCGTTCAGGTTCAGTGTCAACTTGGAAGCCAAAATATCACGAGCGTCATCACTTACCATAACCGTACGCCACGGGGATTTGCAGGGAGCTTGCAGGTAGCCTTTGTATCCCTGCGCATCGGGAGTCAGCCAAGATTCGAAGATAAAATTCTTATCATCCAGATTAAGATGCATACATGAGTAATCAATTAAAGCTGCTTCATGCAGATTGATATAAAGACCATCGGCGGTCTTCATTTGCAAGGAAGTCTGTACGCCTGTCGGAGAGAAAGTGGTTTGTGAAGAGTTAGGAGTTATGGCTCCATCCATCAGACCACGGATTTCAGAGAGTTTAGACTCTGTATAGTCATATTCCTGCGTATCATAATCGCCCGGTATCCAGTATGCGATATGGTCGCCAGCCATGGCAAACTGGGTATGTTCTTCCTTGACAACGAGATAGTTCATATTCTTGGATAGCGGAAATTCGTAACGGAAGCCCAAACCGTCATCATAAAGACGAAAACGGATAATCATATTGCGGTCTTGCGCCTTTTGATTCAGCGTCACAGCCATTTCGTTATAATGATTGCGGATTTGTTTCACTTCACCCCATACCGGTTCCCAGGTTTCATCGAAAGTGGAAGTCTTGGTATCTGCCAGTGTAAATCCATTCATCAGTCCTGGATCATCTTTCAGCTCCAAACCGAGTTTAGAGGGTTTGATAACAGCTTTGCCTTTGCAGGAAAGTTCATAGATCGGTTCACCTTGTGCGTTCACTGAAAAGTTCAGTTGCAGTTGTCCGTTCGGCGAGGTGATACTCTCAGCCATTGCCCAATTGCTTACAAACAAAAAGAGCAAGAGACAGAACAATTTGATTGCTTTCATGTTTTTCATGATTTGAATTATTTTAGAATGATAATCGTGATGCAAATATAAGGAGGAAAAGGTATGCAAAAGAAGGAATAAAATGAAAATATAGATGTTTTACCGGCAAACGTTTGCATAACAGGTTTACTTTCTGATTTTTAAGCACAAAGGAGAAAAATAGGAATATAAACCCCATATAAATGAAAAATTGTACCTTTGCGGACATTAGAAGCAGAATTGATAGATAAAATGAAAGAATTGATATACGTTTTTCTCGGTGGCGGAACGGGCAGCGTACTCCGCTACTATGTGCAGGAGCTTCTGCACGAACGAATCATCCCCTACTCTTTTCCATGGGCGACGTTCACAGTCAATATCCTTGGGAGTTTCCTGATAGGATTGTTTTACGCCCTCTCCGCACGCTTCAACATCTCTGCTGAACTGCGTTTGCTATTGACTGCCGGTTTCTGTGGCGGATTCTCCACATTCTCTACCTTTTCCAATGATGGACTGACTTTATTAAAGAGCGGATTTTACGGTACATTCCTATTATATACTTTAATAAGCATTACACTGGGAGTGCTGGCGGCACTGATAGGAGGAATGATTGCTAAGTGATGAGTGACAATCTACTAGTAACAAGTACCTTTCGGTATGATAACGCTACAACTTGTAGCTTGCAGTTTTGTAGCCCTCAGCTTACAAATAATATAAATTACTTCTGAACAAAAGCCGATTGTTTCTTGTTCCCTATTTAAAATAATTACAAATAATATCATAATTATGAAAATAGAAAAGATTATCGGACGTGAAATCCTCGATTCAAGAGGAAATCCCACAGTGGAAGTAGATGTAATGTTGGAATCAGGCTTTATGGGCCGTGCTTCCGTTCCTTCCGGCGCTTCTACGGGAGAACACGAAGCATTGGAACTCCGTGATGGCGACAAAGGACGCTATGGAGGCAAAGGTGTATTAAAAGCTGTAGAAAACATCAATGATATTATCGCTCCGAAACTTGTCGGAATGTCAGCCCTCGACCAGATGGGCATCGATCATACCATGCTGGCATTGGATGGAACGAAAACGAAATCAAATCTGGGCGCAAATGCTATTCTCGGCGTATCCCTCGCCGTAGCTAAAGCTGCCGCCGCTTATCTCGATATCCCCCTGTACCGCTACATAGGTGGTACCAATACATACGTAATGCCCGTACCGATGATGAATATCATCAACGGTGGTTCACACAGTGACGCTCCTATTGCTTTCCAGGAATTCATGATACGCCCTGTAGGTGCAACTTCCTTCCGTGAAGGTCTGCGCATGGGTGCCGAAGTATTCCACGCTTTAAAGAAAGTACTGAAAGATCGTGGTCTGAGCACTGCTGTAGGTGACGAAGGCGGTTTTGCACCAAATCTGGAAGGTACAGAAGATGCCCTGAACAGTATTATTGCCGCCATCAAAGCTGCCGGATACGAACCGGGCAAAGATGTAATGATTGCCATGGACTGCGCTTCTTCTGAATTCTATAAAGACGGAATCTACGATTATACCAAGTTCGAAGGCGAGAAAGGCAAGAAACGCACAGCTGACGAACAGATTGACTATCTGGAACAACTTATCAACCAATTCCCCATCGACTCTATCGAAGACGGCATGAGCGAAAATGACTGGGAAGGCTGGAAGAAACTTACCGACCGCATCGGCGACCGTTGCCAGTTGGTAGGTGACGACCTCTTTGTTACTAACGTTGATTTCCTGGCCATGGGTATTGAAAAAGGTTGTGCCAACTCTATTCTAATTAAAGTAAACCAAATCGGTTCCCTGACCGAAACATTGAATGCCATCGAAATGGCTCACCGCCACGGATACACTACCGTGACCTCCCATCGCTCCGGGGAAACGGAAGACGCTACGATTGCCGACATCGCCGTTGCCACCAATAGCGGACAAATCAAAACCGGTTCATTGAGTCGTTCCGACCGTATGGCAAAATATAATCAGTTGCTTCGCATCGAAGAAGAACTGGGCGCTAATGCTGTTTACGGTTATAAACGTATAAAATAACCATGAATTCTATTTAAGTGTCAAAAAATAAAATAATCAAGAGGGGCGAACCATCACGGACCGCCCCTCTTCTACTTTAACCTTAAAATCACCAATCAGTCTACTACCTTGAAGAAAACTTCTTCTCCGGACTGACTATCCGTTGCCACCCAAAGCCCAAAGTCTCCGGGTTCCACAACTTTAGCCATATCTATGTTCCAAAATGCAAGTTCACTAACAGGGAGTTCAAACGAAACGCTTTTTTTCTCACCCGGCTTCAATGTCACACGAGTGAAGCGTTTCAGTTCTTTCACCGGACGAGTCACGGAACCAATCTTATCTTGTATATACAATTGAGCTACTTCCGTTCCTTCATATTTCCCGGTATTTTCCAGATCGAATGTCACTGTCAGCACATCATCTTTTTTCAGTACATCAGACGCCAGTTTGATGTTGCTATACTTAAATGTGGTGTACGACAAGCCATAACCAAACGGAAACAAGGGATCAAAACCCGCATCCATATAGAAGGAAGTACAGCCCAGTGAAGTCTGTCCTGCCTCAACAGCAATATCATTCAGCAACACTTCATTCCGTGTAGCCGGACGTCCGGTATTATTATGAGCGTAGTACACAGGAATTTGTCCCACCATCCTCGGGAAAGTGACCGGCGCCTTTCCACTCGGCACAGCCTTCCCCCAAAGCAAATCAGCCAATGCAGGACCGCCCATTGTGCCCGGATGGAATGAATAGAGAACAGCAGTCGACTCTTCGACTTCTTTACCGATAGTCAACGGACGACCCGCCATCACAATAGTCACTACAGGTTTACCCGTCTTAGCCAAAGCTGTAATCAAAGCTCCCTGATCACCCTGCAAATCCAGATCAGCCAAACAGTGAGCTTCACCCGAAAGAATAGATTCTTCACCCACAAAAGCAAGAATGACATCTGCACGTGCAGCGGCGGCAGCTGCTTTAGCCACACTTGCCGGATTTTTCTCACGACTATATGCTAGTCCCGGTTCATAAATCACCTGTACTTTATCGCCAACCATTTCCTTAATAGCGTTCAACGGAGTCTGAGTACGAGCTTTCTCACCATCAAATATCCAAGTACCTAACTGTTCATAAGGTGCATTAGCCATAGGTCCTACCACTGCAACAGTTTTCACAGATGGCTGTAACGGCAACACTTCCTTATCATTCTTCAACAGAATAGCCGATTCAACAGCGGCTTGCTTAGCTGCTTCCAAATGAGAAGGAGCATACATGACAGATGTTTGTTGTTCATCTACATAAGGTGTATCAAACAATCCTAAACGATACTTTATACGCAAAATATTACGAACAGCCTCATCGATAGTGCTTTCCTTCACCTTTCCCTCTTTCACTAATTCCGGCAGTTCCTTCACAAAAGTGTAACTCACCATTTCCATATCTACTCCTGCATTCACAGATTTCATTGCCACTTCTTTTGAACCGGCGGCAAAACCATGGCTTATCATTTCGCTGGCAGAAGCCCAGTCCGTCACAACAAAACCATCGAATCCCCACTCGTCACGGAGTACATTCTTCAAAATAAAAGCATTCCCGGTAGAAGGGATTCCATCATTATCATTAAATGAAGTCATAAACGTGGCTGCACCCGCTTTGGTGGCAGCTTCAAAAGGTGGCAAATAAACATTGCGCAGACGACGTTCGGGAATGAACGTGGAATTATAATCACGTCCTCCTTCGGCTGCACCGTAACCTACAAAATGTTTAGGGCAAGCTGCAATTGAAGTAGGACTATTCAGCGAATCTCCCTGAAAACCTTCTACCATAGCTGCTCCCATTACGGAAGTAAGGTACGTATCTTCACCACACCCTTCGGCAATACGTCCCCAGCGAGGATCGCGGGCAATATCAATCATTGGCGCAAAAGTCCACCGGATACCTACAGACGAAGCTTCAATAGCTGCTACCCGTGCACCGTCTTTCGCTACCTGCGGATTGAACGAAGCCGCTTGTCCCAAGGGAATAGGGAAAATTGTTTTAAACCCGTGAATGACATCACGCGCTATCAATAAAGGAATACCCAAACGGGATTCTTCCATTGCCACGCGCTGTAGCGCATTAATACGCACCGGATCCACCTCATTCAAGATGGAACCGATTTCACCTTTCTTAATCAAAGCACTCATATCCTCGATATTACCGTAAGAGGAAATCTGGTTCATCTGACCGATTTTCTCCTTAAGGGTCATCTTAGACAGGAGAGATTCTACTTTTTTCTCGGTTGCCGCATCACTACCTTTATTGGCTACTTGCGTACAAGAGACAAAAGAAAGTAAAAGCAAGCAAAATAATGACAATCTAACCATGATTACTTATTTTTTTGAAATACACGTACATAATCAATCTCGTAAGTTGCAGGTAAGGCCGATTCATCTATGCCCTGAGCACCTCCCCAATTTCCTCCCCACGCAAGATTTAACTTCAAATTAAAGTTTGTAAAGAAAGGCCAGGTAGCAGTACCCGTTTTATCATTCGTATAACGAAAATGCTCTTTTCCATCTACTAGAAAACTTATATAATCCTCAGTCCATTCTGCTGCATATATATGAAAATCTGTTTGGGCTGTAGCAATATAAGAACCATCTCCTTTTTGCTTTCCGTTACTGCCATTATAAGCACCACAATGAATAGTAGAAAGTACATTGTTAGGATCATATCCCACTTCTTCCATTATATCAATCTCTCCACCATCAGGCCAGCTGGTGAATGGATCAGGTAACATCCAGAAAGCAGGCCAAGTACCTTTTCCTTTCGGTAGTTTCAAACGAGCTTCAAAGTAACCATATTTCCAATTTGTTCGAGTATTCATTCGAATGGAGTAGACTTCATCACCCACTTTCTGTGCTATGATTTTTAATGTACCATTACTTACATCCGCGCATACGACTCCATCTTTAGAACCAGCAATATAGTTCTGAATTTCATTATTACCCCAACCATCGGTACCATGCCCTGTTTCATATTTCCATAGACTTTCATCTGGAGTGCTCAAAGAAGTATTATTAAACTCATCTTGCCAAACTAATTTGTACCCTTCAGGAACCTGTATATCTGGGTCCACAGGTTCTTCCGGTTTTGCATCCTGAGATACAGGAATCGAAATACGCGTTATTCCAGACTTTACTATAATCTCTCCTTCACGAGACTGATTGCTAGTATTAGCTTTAACTGTCACTTCCACAGTACCTTGTGTACCAATACTACCAGACGTTTTACAGCTAACCCATTCTTTACAAGCATCTCCACTAAAAGCTGTCCATTCCTGATCGGAAGTAATCGATAACTTTGTAACGACTCCTTCATAAGTAGCTGATACCTGGGTAGGTGATACATTGACAGTAGGGGCAATCATTCCAGAGGCATCATTGCTACTTCCACAACTCACAAAAATTAACACCACTAACAATAAAGAGTATAAATTCATACATTTCATAATCTAATGCATTAAAACATGCACGGCTAATTTCATATGATCAACCGTGCACATTAATTATTAACAATTATTCGTTACAACTTGATTCTTTTAAAATAATATTACTAACAGTTACTTCCGTATTATCCGGATTGCTGCCAAAATCAAGTACAAAATCGACATTATTCATATCAATGCCAGGCATAGCTGTCTGCTCAAATGTATAATCTTCATAAGCAGCCAAATCCACTCTCTCGACAAAATAGAAAGCATTATCATCACCATGCAACACCATCTTTAGTGTAGCTTTCAACTTTTGTGAGGAATTCAATACACAATGAAAATCATACGATGTCGACGCATTCGTAGTCATATCCGTCAAGAACTTCACCTGCGCCTGCCACTGATCAGTTGTAGCATTAGGTAATGTTATATTAAAGGCACTGCCACTTGCTTCAAAGCCAGGATTTTCAATAGGGGTCCAACCCGGGGCATAATAAAAATCATTCGTATATTTAGAACTCTTCCACATATTACAAGCCGAGTCATAATTCCAGTTTATCTTTACCGGACCATTATGTTCCTGCAATATAATGCCACTTACCGTAACCTCTGTGCTAGCAGGACAACCACCAAAATCAAGCACAAGATCTACAGCTGACATATCAAGACCTGCCATATTAATTTGCTGGAAAATTACATCCTCATAGGCTTTCAATTCTACCTTTTCAGCAAAATAGAATGTATTATCATCACCATGTTGTACCAACTTCACAGTTGCCCCCTTAATATTTTGCGTCGAATTCATAATAATACGGAAATCATAAGTCTTATCTACAGTAGTCTGCATATCAGTAAGGAATTTAACCTGCGCCTGCCATTGATCAGTAGTAGGCTCTGGCAGTGTTACCTTATAAATATTGCCATTTACCTCAAAATCAGGATCAGCAATCTGGTTCCAGCCAGGAGCATAATAAAACTCATTCGTAATTGTAGCACCATTCCAGAAATTAGCAGGACCATCAGGAGTCCAGATTACCTCTGGTTCCGGTTCTTCCGGCTCTTCTGCCGGAAGTACTGTACCATCGTCACAACTATGTTCTTTCACTACAATATTCTTAATAGTCATCTCCGTATCTGTTTCATTGCCACCAAAGTCGAATACAAGCTTTACATTATCAATATCAAGCCCAGGCATGTCAGACCGATAGAAGACATAATCTTCATAAGCCTTCAACTTCAGACTCTCTTCAAAATAATAAATTCCGTCATCTGCACTATCGACCAATTTGACTGTAACGTTTCCATGATTCTTACTTGAAGTGAGTATAACTGAAAAATCATAGGTTGTAGCAGAATTTGTAGCCACATCAGATACAAGAGGCATCTGCGCTTGCCATTTTTCAGTAGTAGCAATAGGTAAGGTTACTTTATAAGTACTGCCATTTAGCGTATATTCAGGATTGGCTATCTGTACCCATCCCGGTGCATAATAGAATGCAGGCTCAGCAACAACAGCAGACTTCCACATATTACAGTCATGATTATACTTGAAACCAGTAAATGTTTTCGTGTTATCACACGTCAGGGTATAGTGCCAAGCTATTTCTCCATTATCAGAAACTAATTCCATCTTCTTGGTATCCATAGAAAGCACTCTGTAACGTGGAGTCTGGTAAATGGCATCATTGGCAATGTATGGAAAAAGCGTTTGCGAAGGAAATGTAATATATAGGTCATTACCCACTACATCAAAATAATAAACAGCTTTCTGTTCACTAACGGTAGCCATAAAATCTTTACCATCATTAGGATTAAATTCGCTAAAAGCAGAACATCCCGTATTCACAAACACTGTACCACCTTCACCTGGATTATATGTATAGTTCTTTTCTGAATCAAAAGTAACAATATCATCATAAAGTCCCATATCAGCCTTTTCATTAGCTGTAGCTGAATACCAACCCAAACCATCGGTTCCAGTCTCACCACAGCCTAAGTGTCCTGCTTCATCTTTTGCTACCATCCACTCTTTAGATGTCCCTCCACTCAAGAAAGTGATATATTTTGTGAAATCAATAATCGTATTATCAACATGGAATGTCTTTGTAAACGTGCCGTCACTGATGCCATTCGTATTAGCTATCTTTACATCTACCGTATAATCACCAGACTTAGTATATATTTTCTTTAGTCCGTTTACTGTAGAATAAGTTTTTCCATCTATAATCCAAACTGGCATACAGCCTTTACTATTCAGATTGAAAGTAACCTGATTGGTTTCTTGGTCAACAAGAATCTCAACAGCATCTTCATAAGATGAAGCTATAGGTATCCCTCCTTCAGACACAGAAGGAAAATCTTCTGGAGAGCAAGCCATAAAAGCAAGCACTGACACCAGCAGTAAGCCCCCGATATAACTATATATTTTTTTCATAATCTTTTTCTTTTTAATGATTAGTAATTGTTTTGAGTTAACGAACCTTGTGCTGAATCAATAGCACTTTGTGGAATAGGTAAGTATTTCTTATTAATGCTCCAAGTATTGGTACGATAACCATATTCGTCGGGAACCAACACAATAGAAGCCTTACCTGTACGAACCAAATCCCAGTAACGTTTACCTTCACCAACAAACTCCAAATGACGTTCTTCGATAATATTATCGACTGTAGGTTCCAATTCGGTAGTTAATCCTGCACGTTTACGCACGCGATTCAAATATTCTTTAGCATCACCCGAACCAGCATTACGTACTATAAGCTCAGCTGCATTAAGCAAAGTTTCAGAAAAGCGATAAATACGAAAATTATTATTATAGTTCACTTGCGGGTCATTACTGCAATCGGCATTGTCACCAGTATGAGCAGTATATTTTTCAAGAAAAAAGCCTGTATCCTGATAACGGGAATTATAAGTTCCGGCAGCTGCTGCATTCCAACATGTACCATCACGACGAGTATCCTCATCACTGTACATATTATAAGTTTCTGTACGTACCGGGAAAGTCCCCCAACCGTTATTATGTCCATCAGTTCCATCAACCCAGCCATCAGGTCCCATCATCGTGGGCAATACAGTTCCTCCAGCAACAAACACATTATCAGTGTAATTACGAGTTGCTTGATCATCCTTATAGTTTATTTCAAAAATAGATTCAGTACTCCATTCTCCAGATTCCCTGAAAATGCCTGCATAATTATCAACCAAATCATATTTACCACTGTTAATAATGTCTGTCATATACTTCAAAGCTGTAGTATAACGAGAATCATCATTCTGATACATCACTATTTCCGCATAAAGCATGTAAGCCATTGCCAAAGTAACACGACCATAATTTTTAGATTCTTCTCTCATTGGTAATGCGTTCAGAGCAATAGCACCTTCCAAATCAACAACCATAGCATTATATACCGCATCAGCTTGGAATTGTTCAGTCAAATAAGGTGAAGTCAAATTGGCCTCATAATAAGGAATATTCCCATAGAATTTCCATAACCATGTATAGTAGAACACCCGGAGTACACGGGCTTGAGCTTCATAATAGGTTGCACTTTCCTTCGTTAGATTTTCCCCAGCCCAACCAATATAAGTAAGTACATCATTACAACGTTTTACACCTTTATAAGCCGTATTCCAAATATTTTGTATACAATTAGTAGGCACCGCTTCATAATTTGCGCTCAAATGTAAATGCGCTTGGTCTGTTTTACTAGCTGCTCCAACCCAAAGATCGTCAGCCATAATATCACTCGCCTGCAAAACCGGAGAATACTGATTACCATCCCAATCCGTCCAATGTAAAGGTGCATAAGCAGCTACTACAGCTTCCTGTACATGTTCATCAGTCGTGAAATATGTATCAATAGTTTCCTGAGTCTTAGATTCAACCTCCAAAAAAGAGTCGGCACATCCTGTCATCAAAAAAACAGAAGAAATCAAACCTGCGATTATATATGTATTTTTTCTCATATCTTTATAGTATTTAGATTCAATAATTAGAATGTTAAATTAGCTCCTACTGTCCAAGTTCTTGATTGTGGGTATACACCACGATCAATGCCAAGCGATGTACCACCAGATGAGATTTCCGGATCGTAACCATGATATTTAGTAAAGGTCAACAAATTTTCAGCTGCCACATAGACACGCAATGAAGAAACAAAAGCTTTTCTTGTCCAATTTTTAGGCAGTGTATAACCTAACTGAATATTTTTCAAACGCAAATAGCTACCATCATAAACGTAAAGATCAGAAGAAAGCCAGTTTGTATTATCCCCCCATGCAAAACGAGGATACTTGTCTGAAGTGCCTTCACCTGTCCAACGATTTAACATCCACGAAGGAAGGTTAGCATTAGCAATATCAATAGGGCGGGTTGCATCATATACATCGTTACCAATGGTTCCTTGCCACATCATACTCAAATCAAAATTCTTCCAAGAAACATTAAAATTCAAACCATAAGTCCAGTCTGGCATACCTTTACCAATATCTGTACAATCATCAGTCGTTATTTTTCCATCACCATTCATATCAACAAAACGCACGTCACCAGGAACAGCATTTGGTTGGATCATTCCACCATCTTTATTGATATAAGCTGCCACTTCATCCATATTCTGGAAAATACCCGCAGTCTTATATCCATAAAAATAAGGGTAAGGCTTACCATTTTGTGCACGACTAACAGTACCGGCTGTGCGGAAACTATCCAGATTATCCCATCCTGTATCATTACCATATTCGATTAATTCATTTTCCAGATAAGATAGATTACCTGCTACGCGAAAATTCCAATTGCCTTTACTAAATTTATAAGCAAGTTCCATTTCAACTCCTCTATTCTCCATTGTACCAACATTACCCCATGGTTTCTCTTCACCCACATAAGAAGGAATATTCATCTTCATCAACATACCTTTAGTCTTTTTCTTATAATAATCGACTGTAAACGTCAGTGCATTATTAAAGAAACCAAAATCAAGTCCAAAATCTAATTGTTCCGATTCTTCCCATTTCAAATCTGGATTGGCGAGACCAGATGCTTTCACACCTAATGAAGTACTTTCACTTTGACCAAAAATAACATTATGGCCTGTAGAAGTTAGAGTTGTATATTTGAAATTACCAATATTTTCATTACCATTCTTACCCCAAGAAAGGCGAATTTTGGTATTCGTCCACCATTCCGGGCGCTTCTCCATAAACTTTTCATTAGTGAGGTTCCATCCTAAAGAAAAAGAGGGGAAAGTTGCATAATGATTATTAGCACCAAAACGGGAAGAACCATCACGACGAACAGTAGCCTGCAACATATAACGTTCATCAAAGTTGTAGCTAATACGAGCAAACATAGAAGCTAATGTAGCCACATCATTAGGACCACCCCAAACTCTCATTTGTCCTTCATCAGACAAGCCATTAGAAGCATCAATATAAGGACGATCCAGATTGATAATATTATCACGATTACCACCCAAATATGAACCAGTAGACTTCTTGGCAGATTGACCTAAAACAATAGAAAATGAATGTTTATCAATTGTTTTATCATACATCAATACATTTTCCAATTGCCACACAGTCGCATCCGTCTTTTCAGAATAGGCATTAGACTTTGATGAATTAAGACCAGATGCTAAATAGTATTTCTTAGTATACCCATCATTACTATAAAACTGGATATCAACTCCATAGGAAGTTCTGAACTTCAAATTATCCCAAAGTTGCAAGTCTGCAGAAAAGTTAGCTACAAATTTATGAGTCTTTGAAAGAGCACCAGGTAATGACAAAGAAGCCAAAGGATTAATCATCTCATTAAAATCACCACCAGGGATCGTATAAAGCCTCCCATCTGGACTATAAACCGGGGTATAGTTTGAATCACCTTCATATTTTTTAAGCTGAGCATCAGCTGCATCACCCTCCGCATAAGGAGTAAGAATTGGAGATAAAGCCAAAGCTGATCCTAACGGTGAATAATAAGAAGAATTCGCTTCTATTGATCTAGCCTTCACACGTGCATAAGATAAATTCGAAGTAATTTTCAGACTATTCAACCAATTACGGTTCTTACTTTCGTCAAAAATAGTATATTGAGTATTACTGCGCAGAGTGAGACGATTATAATTAGAACGATTATAGTTACCTCCTACAATACCTTCTTGCCCATAATATCCTAAAGAAAACATATAATTAACTTTTTCTGATGCCCCACTTACACTCACTTGGTGATTCATGACAGGAGCATCATTGTTAAATGTTTCTTTTTGCCAATTAGTACCTACACCATAAGAATAAGGATCATTATATTTAGGAGCTTGTCCAGAATTTATTGCACCTTCATTCATCATGATTGCATATTCTGTGGCATTCAGCACGTCACGTTCTCTCCAAGGATTCTGCCAACCATAAGAAAAATCATAAGTCACTTTTGTTTTACCTTCCTTACCTGTTTTAGTTGTAACCAAAACTACACCATTAGCAGCGCGTGCACCATAAACAGCACCCGAAGCAGCATCTTTTAGCACTTCAATAGAGGCAATATCATTGGGATTCAGATAATCAAGCCCACCTTCAAGTGGCATACCGTCCACAATATAAAGTGGATCTGAGTTATTCACTGTACCAATACCACGCACACGAATCTGTGCAGCAGCACCCGGCTGACCAGAAGATGAAGTTACGGTTACACCAGCAGCCAATCCTTTCAAAGCATTATCCACGCGAACAGGTGCCGTGAAAGCTAAATCATCTGATGATACTTTAGCAATTGAAGCAGTCACTACGCTCTTCTTTTGAACACCATAGCCAACAACGACAACCTCATCCAAAGCTTCCGCATCTTCTTGTAATACAATCTTAAATTCACGTTTACCGTTTAATGGAATATCCTGTGATTTGAATCCTATATAAGAAATAGAAAGGATTGCGTCGGAGGGAACCGACAAAGCAAATTCACCGTCTATACCGGTGATTGTTCCCGTAGTGGCATTACCTTTCACCACCACATTTACTCCAGGTAAGGGTTCATTGTCCGCACCACTTACCACCGTACCTTTTATCTGTATATCTTGTGCATATACAGCAGAAGCTAAGGTAAAGCTCAGTAAAAATAAAACTGATAATAACTTTTTCATAAGTTTTACTAAATTAAGATTAACAATTCTCGGTTTCGTTCTCAT
>ENA-UEPG01001869-UEPG01001869.1-human-gut-metagenome-genome-assembly--contig:-NODE-1869-length-14828-cov-7.444851_pt1 | contig 14828 bp, 13 predicted proteins | sample MGYA00242893_ERZ507902 | MGnify/ENA primary metagenome ERZ507902 (study PRJEB26167, sample SAMN06115491) | human gut metagenome | host: Homo sapiens | place: China:Gansu | collected 2015-04-23... | reverse complement strand
AGTTGATGATATAAATTTCATAAGCAATGAAAAAACTGATTATTATATTGATGGCATTGATAGCATATAGCACTCAGGCGTTGGCCGACAAAGTGTCTTTTACTGCTTCTGCTCCTGACGCGGTAGTAGTAGGCGATCAATTCAGGCTGTCTTACACCGTAACCACACAGAAAGTAAAGGATTTCCAGGTACCCTCAATTAAGGGGTTTGACGTACTGATGGGGCCAAGCCGCTCGCAACAAAGTAGTACTCAAATTATAAATGGTAGTGTTACATCTACCAGCAGCATTACGTTTACATATATATTGATGGCTAACACTGCTGGTGAATACACAATTGGTGGTGCTTCAATAGTAGCAGATGGTAACCAAATGGTGTCAAACTCTGTAAAAATTAAAGTATTACCACAGGACCAGAGTAGTAATAGCGGACAAAATAGTAATAATAACTCTTCCGTACATTCCTCGTCCGCCACGAGTGTATCTAATCAAGACCTGTTTATCACGGCAACTGCCAGCAAGACCAATGTGTTTGAGCAGGAAGCATTTGTTCTGACATATAAAATATATACCAGAGAATCTAATTTGCAGCTAAATAATGCTAAACTCCCTGATTTTAAAGGTTTCCATTCACAGGAAATCGAAATGACTACAAATGCCAAGTGGACTCCAGAACATTATCAGGGACGCAACTACTATACAACAGTTTATCGTCAGTTTGTGCTTTTTCCACAGCAATCTGGTAAACTCTATATAGATCCGGCTCAATTTCAAATGACAGTAGGCAAACCTGTACAATCGGCCGATCCTTTTGATGCATTCTTTAACGGTGGAAGTAGTGTGATCGAGATAAAAAAATCTATCGCTACGCCTAAGATAGCAATAAACGTCAATCCGCTTCCAGCCGGTAAGCCTTCCGACTTCTCAGGCGGAGTGGGAGAGTTTACTATTTCGTCTTCTATCAATAGCAAAGAATTGAAAACCAATGATGCTATTACAATTAAACTAGTTATTTCAGGTACAGGAAACTTGAAGTTGATTTCTAATCCAGAAATCAACTTCCCAGATGATTTCGAAGTATATGATCCTAAAGTAGATAATCAAGTCAGATTGACTCGGGAAGGACTTACTGGCAACAAAGTAATCGAGTACTTGGCAATTCCCAGACATGCTGGGACATATAAGATTCCGGGAGTGTCTTTCAGTTACTTCGATATCCGTTCCAAATCATACAAAACTTTGAAAACGGAAGAGTATGTCGTGAATATTGAGAAGGGTGCGGGAAATGCAGATCAAGTGATTGCAAACTTTACTAATAAAGAGGACTTGAAAGTATTAGGAGAAGACATACGTTATATCAAGCAGAATGAGGTAGCTCTTCAGCCTAGAGGAAGCTTTTTCTATGGTTCAATGACTTATTGGTTATTCTACATTATTCCGGCTCTTGCCTTTATTATCTTCTTTATCGTTTATCGTAAACAAGCTACCGAGAATGCCAATGTTGCTAAAGTACGAACAAAGAAAGCTAATAAAGTCGCTACAAAACGAATGAAATTAGCAGGCAAGTTACTTTCCGAAAATAAGAAGGATGCTTTTTATGATGAGGTTTTAAAGGCATTATGGGGATATATTAGTGATAAATTAAATATTCCGGTATCTCGTTTATCCAAAGATAATATCGAAGAGAAACTGAGAAATCACGGAGTGAATGAAGAACTGATCAAAGAGTTCTTGAATGCACTGAATGACTGTGAATTTGCCCGTTTCGCCCCAGGTGATGAAAATCAAGCTATGGATAAGGTTTATTCATCTTCAATAGAAGTAATAAGCAAAATGGAGAATTCAATAAAACATTAACCCAGAAGAGATTGTGTTATGAAAAAAATATTATTTTTTATATTAATAGCAATATCGATGACTTGTTTTGGACAAGATGTCCAAAACATTGATTCTATACAAATAAACGATTCTATACAATCAAGTTCCACTATATTCTCCAACAATACATCAGGAGGTGTCACAAAAGCTGAAGGAGATTCCGCATATATAAAAGAAGATTATGCAACAGCTATCCAAGTATACGAAAGTCTTCTTAAAAACGGAGAGGCCGCTGAGATTTATTACAACTTAGGAAATAGTTATTATAAAATAGGAGAAATAGCAAAAGCAGTCCTTAACTATGAACGTGCCTTATTATTACAACCAGGGAATAATGACATTCGTGCTAATCTTGAAGTGGCACGCGCTAAAACAATAGACAAAGTAGAACCTGTTCCAGAGGTATTCTTTGTTTCCTGGACTAGGTCTTTGATAAATAGTATGAGCGTTGATGCATGGGCAATATGGGGAATTATTTCTTTCATTTTATTGATTGTTGCTCTTTACCTCTTCATATTCTCCAAACAAGTTACATGCAAGAAAGCAGGTTTTATATCAGGAATCATCTTTTTAATTATTACCATATGCGCAAATCTTTTTGCTTCAGAACAAAAGGAACATTTGGTCAACCGGAATGAAGCGATAGTAATGAATCCAAGTATCACAGTCAGAAGTACACCTAGCGAAAGTGGTACTAGCTTATTTATTCTTCATGAAGGAAGAAAGGTAAGCGTCAAGGATAATTCAATGAAAGAATGGAAAGAAATCCGTTTAGAAGACGGAAAAGTAGGATGGGTACCAGCTTCCGCTATTGAAGTGATATAAAGCTTAATAATAGATTTTATAAATTCGATAAAAAAAGATAAGCAAATAATTTGTTTTATCTTTTTTTTTGCTTAAGTTTATAGCGTGATAAAAAAATCACATAGTATTAACCATTAAATTTACGAGACATGAGAACAATAACATTTAATGAACTTCGTAAGATTAAAGATTCATTGCCTAGCGGTAGCATGCATAGAATAGCAGACGAACTTGGTTTACACGTAGATACTGTGCGGAACTTCTTCGGAGGCCACAATTTCAAAGAAGGAAAAAGTGTCGGAATACATCTTGAGCCTGGTCCAGACGGTGGACTGGTAATGCTGGATGATACGACCGTTCTTGATCGGGCTTTAAAAATATTGGATGAATTGAATATGAGTATGCAAAAAGAACAGGCTACCGAATCTGTGCAAGTTTAAAATATAGCAAGCAGAATCCCAATTGAGCAAACAATTGGGATTTCTTATTTGTTCTCACCTTACAAAAATATACACTTATGGAAGACAAATTAGTAACCCTAGCTATTCTGACATATACCAAAGCTCAGATATTAAAGAATGTCCTTGAAAATGAAGGTATAGAAACATACATTCATAATGTAAACCAAATACAACCAGTCGTTTCTTCAGGTGTCCGTTTGCGAATTAAGGAAAGTGATTTACCACGTGCACTGAAGATAACAGAAAGTTCTACTTGGTTATCAGAGAGTATAGTGGGAGAGAAGGAACCCAAAATTGAAAAGTCAAATAAGATTTTAATTCCTGTCGACTTTTCCAATTACTCGATGAAAGCATGTGAATTTGCTTTTAATTTAGCAAAAACAGAGAACGCAGAAGTTGTCTTATTGCATGTTTATTTCACTCCTATATATGCATCTTCATTGCCATATGGAGATGTTTTCAATTACCAAGTTGGCGATGAAGAGACTGTAAAGACTATTATTCACAAAGCACATTCTGATCTCAATGCTCTGTCAACCAAGATAAAAGAAAAAGTTGCCTCAGGAGAATTTCCGGATGTCAAATATAGTTGTATTCTACGGGAAGGCATTCCTGAGGAAGAAATCCTCAGATATTCCAAAGAGCAGCGTCCCGTTGTGATTATCATGGGAACTCGAGGAAAGAATCAAAAGGATATTGATTTGATCGGTAGTGTAACTGCTGAAGTTATTGACAGAAGCCGTACTGCTGTGTTGGCCATTCCTGAAAATACACCATTCAAACAGTTCAGTGAGGTCAAGCGTATTGCTTTCATAACCAATTTCGATCAAAGGGATTTAATTGCATTTGAGGAATTCTTCAATACTTGGAAATCATTTTATTTTTCTGTATCCTTGATACACCTTACCGAGTCCAAAGATGCCTGGAATGAAATAAAACTTGCAGGAATAAAAGAATATTTCCATAAACAATACCCAGGGCTCGAAATTCATTATGATGTAGTAATGAATGACAATCTACTAAAAGGACTTGAGCAATATATCAAAGATAATCAAATAGATATAATCACACTTACTTCATATAAAAGAAGTATATTTGCTAGATTATTTAATCCCAGTATTGCCAGAAAGATGATATTTCATTCCGATACACCATTACTTGTTATTAACGGGGGGGGGATGATCAAATGATATATAAAAAAGGCACTCAGGATTAGGGAATAATCATTAATATGTGCAAATAATTTAGCATAAAAAATCTTAAATAATTTCTTTATTTTCTTGTATTTTTCTACGATAGATTAAGTTATATTTTATATCCTGTATATTCATAGGCGGCAATGAGTCATATAATAGTGACATTTTTTGCTGCCTTTTTTCAGCAAGTTCTAGGCGTTGTTTTAGATATTTTTCGTCATATGTTTCGAGGTATAAGTAACGGCACAGTTCATTAGCACGAAGACAGTTGTCTATATATTCATGTTGTAAGCGAGTAGTATCCATACTTTTATAATACTCATTGGGGACAGATTTAAGACAGATTTGAGTGGGAAGAAACCAATACTTTTTAAGGATAGTTTTTTCATTATCTTCAATATGGAATTTATACGTAGGGTCAAGAAGTTCTACAATAGTTTTACGTTTAGAGATAAGTCTACATAATTCAGTGTGGGCATCACGAATTTGTTTAGGTAATACAACCGAGAGAGTAGGGAAGTAGATACGACGGAAGTAGCCGGGCATAGTTACAGTTTGAGTATATCCGGTAAAAGGGTCAGTAGCAGTTATTTTTGTATCATCAGGGTGTGAACGATAGTGTTCTAGGAATTTACGGGCATATTCAGCGCCAAGTCCACCATTTTTACGAGAAGTAAGGAAGAATAGAGGATTTTTACCTTTTGGCGGTTCAAATTGTTTTTTCATGTATTTCATAACGTAAGAGATAGCACCTTGTTTACAAGGGAGACAATAGGCAAAGCCAAGAGATTCCATAACGGGCGAACCGTCTTCTTTATACTCACCAGTAAAGCAAGTCCAGCAGGACTCAATGAAATGTAAGACAGAGGTAATATTAGGGAAATGTACAGAATCATTTGGGAAGTTCCAAAGTATCATATGATAATGCGGGCGTTTAGAAGTTTTTCCATATTCACCGACAGCAACATAACGAAGGTTATGAGAGACTTTTAAGCGGTCTAGTTTAATACGTAGACGTTTAAGAAAGAGTTGTATTTCTTCTTTAAAGATACCACATTTAGGCAAGTGTTTAGGATTATAGGTAAGCGTAAGAAAGTAGGGCATAGAAGTAGAAGTAGCATTTTCACAAATGGCACGAAAAGACCATTCACGAGACTTTTTATCACGACACAATTCACATTTACCACAGGGAACAAGTATAAACATTGGGAAAGTTTCACCAGTATGCTTATTAATGATATAAAAATCATCTATATTATCAGGAGTTACACCAAATCGGAATGGATTAAAATACTTTTCAGGAAAGGAGTATTTATAATACTCCGCAATCGAGTTAGAAATAGTTATTTCCTGATTAGGGGTATGATATGTCTTATAAGTAGTAAGTAAATACTTAAGTTGAGAGTTCCGTATAATAACGGGATTCTCGCAATAGATTTGTTTCATAAATTCACGGAAGGAATACTTAGGGCAATTCGTAACTGAAAGCTAGATTTAAAACGCTCATTTACAAAGGCGTGTCAGTTACTCTATATATATCAAGTTATAGCAGACGATTTTGGAAGAAATCGTAAAAAAGCAGGGTAACAACCCTGCTTATTTAAGTGGTGAAATATAGTCAATAGCTTCACCTAGAGTACGAAAACAACGGGCAATAAAATTCATATCACCTTTACCATCATCAGAGAAATAAGACTTTAAATCTGATTCATTAAATTTATTATCAAACTGGAGTTTTTTAATAAGTTCTTCTTTTTCAGAATTAGAAAGCCTAGTATTAACCTGTATAAGCCGTTCAGTACCTTGTTTTAAAAAGGTAAGAGCGGCAGTAGCATCATTTACATTAGTCCTTGAAGTAGATTCAGCTATCTCATAAGGAAGTAGTGATATAATGCGGTTAGCAGTAGCCCGATTAAGACCAACTTTAGATAGAATTTCAGTAATTTCATAACGTTGTTTATCTTTTCTTAAGTTATATTCAAGCATCGCTTGAACCTGTTGAAAAGTACGGTTTTCCATTTGACTCTGCAAATCTTCAATTTTCTTTTGAGATTCTTTAACAGATTGTTGCATTACTTTGATTTGTTCAACAGCGACTTCAATCTGTTTACCTTTTAGACCAGCAGATGCAAGCTTATCTTTAATATCAGCTTCATTTAACTCTGTTTGACCTTTCAAGAGTTTAGGAAGCCACTCATTATTGATAGTTTGTCCGACTGTTTCAGCATCAACCTTATCTGCTTGACTCTCTGCAAGCTTCGCTTGCGCATTCGTCAAACGAGTAGCAGAAGCCTGCGCAATAGTATCACCAATAGTACGTTTATTAGCAAGATTAGATACATCAGTAGGTTGAGAACCTTCTCCGGCAGTCATTTCAGGAGATGCAGCAGCAAGATTTTGTTGTCCGTACATCAAATCAGGATTCAATCCAGCAGCTTTATAACGTGCCATTTGGGCAGCAGGAGAATTATAAGCATTTTCACGATTCCATTGTTCAATATTCCAATGATTTTGTTGCCTTGCAAGATTAAGATTCCAATCACGATTTTTCTGATTTTCTTCTTTTTGCGAAGCAATTTGTTTATCAATATTCTTATTATTAGCAATATTGCCAGCAAAAGAGCTGGCAATACCAATAGCAGTACCTAACATAATTAACCAAATTTACGTTTGTCAACTTTATGTGCTTTAAGCACTTTATTTTTGGAAACTTGTTCAAGTTCCCAAAGTTCACACATATCTGAGGAACGTTTGAAAAAGGGTTCAACGTCCCAAGATTTGGCATTGGAAATAGAATCACCTTGTAAGAAAGATTTCTCATTCGGAAGGTTTACGGCAATTCCTCTATCGGTCAAATCCTTGATATTCTGAGGGGTAAGTGCCAAATCGGGTTTTGTAATCTCGTAGTCAATACCCGTACAAAGTTTACAGGTACAAGGCTTCAACTGAGCCTTCATAATTCTTTTTGCCATATGTTTTTAAAGTTTAAGGTAAATATTTTGGGCGTCCGGGCGGGCTATCCGCTGCAAGTCCTCGTTCCTGCGGGCTTTCCGCTACTATCCCTGACGCACGCAACAGAGTTGCTCATTATTTGCGTTTCACGCAGAGGGAAAATACTTTTCCCTTTTAATCTTACGAAATTGCAAAGGTAGGTTTCTTTGCCTGACAAGACCAATGAACATTGTACCAAAAATGGATTAAATATACGCGCGCGAAACGCGCACGCACATTTAACAATTTTTACTACAATAACCCTTGGTCTAGTCATTCAAAGAGCCAATTGATTGCAATGTCGGAAGAAAAAAAGAAAAAATTATTTTCTTACACCGACTAATCAAGGCGCGGTATAGCGACACGAGCAATCGGCAATTTACAAGTGATGTCCAACCATATCTGACCGTATATCTTATCAGTCGTTTCAGTGACGGCAAACACATCAGTAACTTGTTCAGGGTCAACAAGTAGGAAACTTTGTGCTAATGCCGGCTTCTGATTGAAAACACGGTGCATCAGGAAATTAGACAAGTCAGTACGGAACAAACCATGCGCTACATCATACTTTTGGGCGAACTCATACCACGGGCGATTATAACCGAAGGTTTCAGTAAGAGACTTCGGATTATCGTTGTACGCTTGGATAGGGCACACTTCGTTATACTTAATCGGTTGAAATCCGATAAGATTGAACTCAGGTTGATAATGTTCCATCAAGCCACGATAAGTAAAATGTTTAGGCAACAACTGAGTATAAACGGGCAGGGGAGTGACAATAAGCAAACCCATAATAATAGATTCTTCGTCACAGAAACATTCTATATTTGCATTCGCTTCACCACGGACACCAGCAATACCGGACTGAGAACCAAGAGCAGTAGCATAATCACCTGAGCCAGTAGTAGCGTTTTGGTCAACTGTTTGAGTAACACTGTTAACGTCAACATCACGGGAGACACCGCCAAAGAACTCAGGCATAAGCAGGTCGGCATAACGAACCTTGACATCAAAACGACCTTCAACAATATCTTTATAGGAATATCCTTTGCGCATGTTAAGTTCTAGGAACTTTTGGTAACAGTTAACCATACGTAAATCAGGAATAGAAATACCTGAGGTAGCAAGGTCATAGAGTGAACGGGCTTGGCGTACTTGCGTACCGTTATCAAGTTCTACATATTCAACACCTTCAAGACCTTCATCAGAAGATTTAAAAGAGATACCATACTTTTTGCCGTTTTCATCAACAAGAGAAGTCTTAATAAGTTCAGTAGTTGTTCCGTCTTCATTTGCAACAGTTTGAGTATAGGTAGTGATACCTACAAGCGGAGCATTACCTTGCTGAGGAGATTGAACGGCAGTAGTAAGGAAATCCTTTTCCCAATTAGCATAACGGAGTTCATACAACTCATTATCTACACCGCCTTCATCGTTAGGAATCCATTTGTTATACTGAACTTGTCCGTTCAAATAGTAGGGATTATTACGGTTATCACGGATAAATGAATTATAAATACCTTCGTAAGCACGGAAACCATAGGCAAGGATTTTCTGTTGTTTGTCCTTGTTAGGTGATGTAGAATTATACCAGGGAGAAGTTTCCAAAGTAATATCACGAACAGTATTTACATCATATCTAAAATCTACATCATTAATAGCAACATCAGCAAAAGAAGGATAGCTAAGAGACCAATTTGCAGAAAGCTGATTACCACGAGCAGGACTAACAGTTACACCTTGTTCAGAAAGTAATTGAACATCCCATTTACGAACAGAACCATTATAAGCAATCCACCTACCAATAGAAGCAAAAGGATTGATAATAAAGTAAAAACGTATCGGTGTAGAAGCATGAGAACGTGTATAAGCCAATAATTCAGAAGTTAAGGAAACAGTCATAACCCAAGCTGCGCCATTAACAGACATAGAAACAGGCAAATCCCAAGCAATATTATTGCCAGCAGTAGAAACAGCTACAACAGAACAGAATGTTTCAGAAAACAATGTATCAGGGTCAATATCATCGAACGGCATAACAATAGTATCATTAAGCGTAGCATCCGAGGGAACTAATCCTGACCAAGTAACACCAGTAGCAAGAGGGAATAAAGAGCGATTCTGAGTATCAGGAAAATCCATAGAGTCAAGAGAAAGAGATGTATCAATAGACATACCTTTTTCCAAGTTAGCCAAAAAACTAGAAGCATTATAAACACCACGAGTTCCGGCAAAGATACCTTGTCCGTCAGATATATCATAAGTATACAGACCTGAATCCTGCATAAAGGTGAAAACCTGAGAATCACGATACGTAATTACAGAACCATAAGAACCAACAACAGTAGAAGGCAATCCAAGATAATCACCAAGAGAACCGGTAACAGCCATTTTTTTTAGACGTTCCTTAGTATTAAAGTTAATATAAGGTTCTTCAAGACCTTCACGGAAATTACCTACAAAGTCTTTATAGTCTTTCCAAAGAGCACGGAGAGGATAGCGAAACCACATAATGCGGGCTTTCATACGTGTCTGAATAGGGAATACCATAGGCATAAGCTGCAAGCCAAAGCGAGGGTTTACACGAAAGGAAGTTTTTGCAGGCAACATATCACAGAAGATAGGAGTGATACGACCGATTTGAGTAGTAAGGTTGTTAGCATGAGACCAGTCAAAGTTATTTACTTTAACATCATTGTTAGGGTCTAAAGTAGCGTCAAAAATGTTTTGAGACATAAATAGCTATTTTATAGGGTTAATATTGATATGAGTTGAATCAACACTTGAGGTACTAGTTTGCTCAGTACGTTGAGTACTGTTAGAATTATTCTTGCTCACAGAAAGGGAAATCGTGCAAGCAGTAGAAAGGACAATTGCGGAAATCGTCGTAACCGCAGTGCACACCGCAGTTATGATGCGATGAATTTGTTCATTTGTTAATCTCATTCGGAATAATTTTAAATTTAGGATTCGTAATTTGTTCATATTTAGCTAGAAACAGCTTATCAGGGTTATAACGGGATAATGTATCTCGTAATTTTTCAGCAGCACGGACAGTAGGAAACTCACCAAGCAAGAAGTTAGTTACAAAAGCTTGGTCAGCACGAAGCAACACATTAATAGTTACTTTTAGTAAGTATTCAGGTTCTTGTTTCATAAATTAAAACGGTAATTCATTATACTTTAATACCTCACAAATGTAATGTGGAAGAACATTAATAGATTTGGCAATTTTACGAGCCTCAATAACAGTCAAACTAAAAAGGGAAAATGTATTAACCTCAGTAAGAACAGTTATACGCCTATAATTTTCAACACGAGAAGAACATTTATAAAGATGAAATGTCCAATCATGCTTTTCTTCAAAAGCAACCTTCATATTATAACGAGAATTTTTACAATTTTTCATATTAAACATCATTTATAAGGATTATCGCAATACGTCCAATCAACATTAGAATATTTTCTTTCAAATTTAGAAAGATGTTTTTCAAACTCTTTAAAAGTACATTCAAGATAAGCGTATAAACCTTGACCTTTATAGTCATAAGTAATACAGAACCATTGTTTTTTTTGTTGATTTTTTGTAGCCATAATATTAAGTAGTTTTAATTATCACACTACAAAGATGGGAATAATCATTATTATGTTTAATAGAAAAAGAGAGAAATTTAAACCTTGCTCCTTTTTACTATTTATTTGAGAGATACATCACACACATCTTTTTATGAAATAAAAAAGAAGGCTACACAAAGTAACCTTCTTTTTTTATTTCAAAGAAAATGATTATTTCATCATCTTATCAATTTCTTCAAATTCCGGACCCATATTCAAGTTATAATAAACTCGGTAAAGTCCTTGCAACCACAAGTCCTGCTGGTCAGGTTTCAAAGTTCTAGCTTTTTCATAGAAAGGCTTAGCTTCTTCATAGAATTTCTTCACTACAGCTTGTGCTTCAGCGTACTTAGGATCATTGATATCTGTTGTAGCCTTATCAGCATAATCCTGTGCTTTCATTAAATATACCAAACCAACGTTAGAGTATGCTTCTGCATATTCAGGATCAGCAGCAATAGCCTTTTTATAGTACTCGATTGCATTATCATACTCTTTCATATTATGATAAAGATATGCTTTTACATACAAATACAGTTTGTTATTAGGATCATTAGACAACATTCTATCAGCAAATTCCATTGCTTTAGAAGCTTGATTAGAACTATTATAATAGTCAACCAAATTTGCAAAGAAATAGTCGTTTCCCGGAAACTTAAGGATACCCTCTTCCAACGCCTTAATCCATGCTACAGTATCACCTTTAGCCTTATAAGCATCAGCCATCAACTGCATTGCAAATTTACCACCGTCTTTATCAGCCAAAGCTGTAGGAGCATATTTAATGATAGCATCCTTGTCACCTACTCTATCAGCAGCTAATGTTGCATAATAAGCAATCTGTGGAAGAAGAGTGTCAGTTTTAGCAATTTCTTTATCTGCCAACATCGGATAAGAAGCTGACTCTACGTATGTTGCGAAGAATTTCAGTGCTTCCTTATTCTTATCTAAATTGAAATACTGGATACCACCATTAATCAAGTTAGGACGTTCAGCTAACATACTAGAAGCGTTTGCCTTACGATATTTATTTTTTATTTTTCCCTTCTCATTAGGAACTTGTGCCAAATCATCACATTTTGTATAGTACTCATACATTTTCAAAATACTATTGTATACTTTCAATGTATCATACGGTTTTCTCAAAAAAGCATTTTTCATTTGCTCTTCGTTGATACGCTTCTGAATAAATCCAGCAACGTCCCATGTGTCAGCAAGATCCTTTGTTTCAGGATTCTTCATAGCCTCCTTAATAAGCTGTTCAGCCTGCTTAAAATTAGGTTTTACATCATTGGCAATACTCTTTGCTTCTTTCACATTCTTCATCTGAGCGAATGAGAAGCTAACAGCCATTAATAAAACCATCGAAAATAATACTCTTTTCATGATTGTTGTTTGATTAATTATTAATATTATGTCTATTCCTCAATTTTATTACTTTCGTTTTCGTTAACGTCCACTGAAGAATCTTCAACATCAGGAGAATCTGCATTTGGATCACTCACAATAGTTCCTTCCGCTTCTTCTGCCGGTATTTCATCTTCAAGACTTTCGGTCATAACCTTACATACCGAACCAATCTGGTCGTTACGTTTTTCAAGATTAATCAGACGAACCCCTTGAGTGGCACGTCCCATGATACGAACATCTTCCACTTTCAAACGAATGGTGATACCAGACTTATTGATAATCATTAAGTCGTTTTCATCTGTTACGGACTTGATTGTTACCAACTTACCTGTTTTCTCAGTAATATTCATGGTCTTAACACCCTTACCGCCACGGTTAGTCTTACGGTAATCTTCGATTTCAGAACGTTTACCATATCCCTGTTCAGAAACAACCATCACAGATTCTGTTTCCAAATCCTTGATACAAATCATTCCAACAACTTCATCCTGACCATCGTTATCCAAAGTGATACCACGCACACCTGTTGCAGTACGTCCCATTACGCGGACTGCTGCCTCGTGGAAACGAATCGCACGTCCATTACGATTAGCAATGATAATCTCGTTATTGCCATTCGTCATACGAACTTCAATTACACTATCATCTTCACGAATAGTAATAGCATTTACACCATTCTGACGAGGACGAGAGTATTGTTCAAGCAGTGTTTTCTTTATCACCCCTTTCTTAGTACAGAACAATACATAATGGCTATTAATAAATTCAGAATCTTCCAGACTCTTCACACGCAAATATGCTGTTACATTATCGTCAGAATCGATATTCAGCAAGTTTTGGATAGCACGTCCCTTAGAGTTCTTCGTTCCTTCGGGTATTTCATATACTTTCAACCAATAGCACTTTCCTTTTTGTGTAAAGAACATCATAGTATTGTGCATGGTAGCCGGATAAATATGCTCTACAAAGTCTTCATCACGGGTTTCTGTACCCTTTGAACCTACTCCACCACGATTCTGCGCGCGAAATTCAGTCAATGGCGTACGTTTGATATATCCCATATGAGAAATTGTGATAATCATCTGATCATCTGCATAGAAGTCTTCCGGGTTAAATTCTTCTGAAGAATAGACGATTTCCGAACGACGTTCATCCCCGTATTTCGCTTTTACTTCTAATAATTCTTCTTTCATCACCTTGCGGCATACTTCATCATCAGCCAGAATACTTTCCAAATAAGCAATTTGCTTCATTATTTCTTCATATTCTGCATGAAGTTGATCTTGCATCAGACCAGTCAACTGACGCAAACGCATTTCTACAATAGCACGAGACTGAATTTCTGTCAGGTTGAAGCGTTCTATCAAGCCCGCTATAGCATCATTAGGAGTTTTAGCAGCACGGATAATACGGATTACTTCGTCAATATTATCCGAAGCAATAATTAGACCTTCGAGAATATGCGCACGTTCTTTTGCCTTGCGAAGTTCAAATTGAGTACGACGAATAACAACCTCATGTCTATGCTCAATGAAATATTTAATCAAATCTCTCAAGTTCAATGTCTTCGGACGCCCGTGAACCAAAGCGACATTGTTTACACCGAATGATGTCTGCAAAGCTGTCATCTTATAGAGTTTATTCAGCACTACACTAGCATTTGCATCACGTTTCACGTCAATAACAATACGCATACCATCACGGTCAGACTCATCATTCGCATTCGAGATACCCTCTATTTTCTTATCGTTCACAAGGTCAGCAATGTATTTAATCAATTCTGCCTTATTCACATTATACGGGATCTCAGTTACTACAATCTTATCATGTGTCTGTCCAGTTTCTATTTCTGCTTTCGCACGCATAACCACACGTCCACGACCTGTCAGATATGCTTCACGAACACCGCTTACACCATATATATATCCACCTGTAGGAAAGTCCGGAGCTTTGACAAATTCCATCAACTCTTCAACTGTAATCTCCGGGTTATTGATATATGCGTCACAGGCATCAATTACCTCCGAAAGATTATGAGGTGGCATATTGGTAGCCATACCAACGGCAATACCGGATGCACCATTTACTAAAAGATTAGGAATACGGGTCGGCATCACCTTGGGTTCAACCAACGTATTGTCAAAGTTAGGTTCGAAATCAACAGTTTCCTTATACAGGTCATCCATCATTGCTTCACCCAACTTATTAAGACGAGCCTCGGTATAACGCATGGCAGCAGGACTATCACCGTCTACCGAACCAAAGTTACCCTGTCCGTCTACCAAAGGATAACGCATTGCCCACTCCTGAGCCATACGCACCATTGCAAGATAAACAGAAGAATCTCCATGAGGGTGATACTTACCAAGCACCTCGCCTACGATTCTGGCTGATTTCTTATAAGGTTTGTCTGAAGTATTACCCAATTCCATCATTCCGTATAAAATTCTACGGTGAACGGGCTTAAATCCATC
>ENA-UEPG01001850-UEPG01001850.1-human-gut-metagenome-genome-assembly--contig:-NODE-1850-length-14942-cov-3.612176_pt1 | contig 14942 bp, 8 predicted proteins | sample MGYA00242893_ERZ507902 | MGnify/ENA primary metagenome ERZ507902 (study PRJEB26167, sample SAMN06115491) | human gut metagenome | host: Homo sapiens | place: China:Gansu | collected 2015-04-23 | study... | reverse complement strand
CCAGTAAACTGATAAGTTAACCAATTCAATATCTTCCATTGAAAATCAAAATTCAAATTCAAATTACTTGTATTCACCTCTGAACCCGTATTCTCCAATTCATTTAACACGTTAAAACCGATAGACTCTGCCTCTTTATTATATTTATAATCAAGCTTCTTACGATAATAAGAATAGCTTCCATCTTCATTAAAGGCTGCAATAGAACGGCTTGTGGTCAAAGCATAATTCAAAGGATCCACCCCATTAAATCCCTTATTCTTTCCAGTTGTTCCATTCATTATACGAACATTTTCACGTAAGTTTACTGTAACAGCTGCCCTACCAGTCAAACGTTCAGAACTATTTCCCTTTTCCTGCCCATCATTCTGGTTATATCCCACCGAAAGAGCATAATTTACTTTTTCCGATGCACCAGTTACACTCACGTTATGATTATGCCCGAAACTCGTTCGAGTCAACAAGTCCAACCAGTCTGTATTAACCGTTTCCAAATTATTACGAACCTTTATAAATTCATCAGACGTAAGTTCCCCATCCTGAAACATTCTCAATGCTCCCTCATAAGTATACATTTGTTTTACCGGTTCTCTGAAATACCTTAATCCATCCGCAAAAGCATCCTCACTGAACTCTATACGTTCCTGTGAGTTCATCAAGTTAAAGTTTTTATACTTCGGACGAGGTGCAACCGAAAAGTTACCGGAATAATTAATCGACATACGCCCCACTTTACCTTTCTTTGTTGTGATAACAATAACCCCATTAGAAGCCTTGGAACCATATATAGCAGTGGCAGAAGCATCTTTCAATACAGTAATTGTTTCAATATCATTCGGATTCAGCCAAGAAACCTGATTACCAATAATCTCTCTCATGTCCTCAGCCATATTAGAACTAGCATTAATAGAGATAGGATCATCCTGAATGATTCCATCCACCACCCAAATTGGATCTTGGTTACCTAACAGGGTTGAAGTCCCCCGAATCTGGATTTTAGGAGAAGCCCCTGCACGAGTACTGGAACTCAACACCATCATTCCCGGTACTTGTCCCTGTAACATCTGATCGATATTAGCATAAGCCGGCATCATAATATCCTCAGCTTTCACTGTCGTGTACGATCCCACCATATCTTTCCGGTTCACATTCTGATAACCAGTACTCACCACGGTCACCTCGTCCATCTCGTTCACGGTCTCTTTCAGCACAACGTTAATCGTATCCTGGCCCGTGTATTTCACCTCCTTCGTTTCCATTCCTACGAAAGAAAACAGTAATGAAAGATTTTCCACCTGCGGTAGCCTCAACATATACTTACCATTCGCATCCGTAGCCGTACCGACTGTTAACCCCTTCACAATAATTGTTACTCCCGGTATCGGTTGCTTTTTATCATCCGTCACCCGACCGGTAATCTTTATTTCCTTTTTTTGTTGGGGGTGGGCTAATTTACGAACAATCACGATCCGATCCACGATCTCGTAATCAAAGCCATTCTGACGTAATACCTGATCTAAAATCTGTTTCAGTGTTACATCTTTCAATTCCATACTTTGTACTTTGCAATCCCCCAAACTTTCTCTACGATACACAAACTCATAATCCGTGTTCGCCTTCAAATATTCCAGCACGTCTTCAAGCATCTCGTCATGGAATACCACATCCATTTTCTGTTCTTGCGAGTAACTCATGGCACTTACAGAACCAAATGCAACAAGCAAAATAAAAACTTTCAATGTCATAACTAACAGAATTTTTCGCAATCTTCTCCCAAGAAGACTACACGTCATACTCTTTTTTTTCATACATTTGTAAAGTATTACATTAAACATTCATCTGCGACCAACAGATGTTTGGCAAAGGGGGAATCGACCAAATTCCCCTTTTTTATTTATTGATAAACAGTTACAGTTTGATTTTTCACGTTACACTTCACTTCACCCGTTTTCTCCAATATATTCAAAACCGACTCGAAAGAGGTATAACGAGGAATTTTACCCTTAAACGTAGCCTCCTTTAAAGACGTATTCTGATAGAAAACCGTAAAATCATACCAACGAGCCAGTTTTGACATAATCTCTTCCAAGGTATGATTCTCCAACACGAACATCCCGTTTCGCCAGCTTATCACCTCCGCCACATTCACTTTCCGGGTGTACATCTTTTCATCATTCACCACGGATTGCATCCCCGGATCAAGAATCACGGTCTGTCCATCGGCATCCACCTTCACTTTCCCACTGACCAAAGTGGTATACGTATTCTTCTCTTCCGGATAGGCATCCACGTTAAACTCAGTTCCTAACACTTCCACAGTCTGTTTTTTCACGACAACACGGAAAGGCTTTCTCTCATCCTTCATCACTTTAAAATACCCCTCTCCCTCTAATTCCACCTCTCGTTTATCATTTCCAAAAGTAACCGGATATTTCAGTTTAGAATCGGCATTCAACCAAACCCGGGTACCATCGGACAAAATCAAGTCAAACTCGGCTCCCTTTGGGACTTCAATCGTATTATAGGCCAATTGCGCTTGCTGTGGTAAATTCTCTGCCGAGTAAGACAATGTTGATTCTCCGGTCTTCTTTACTAAAATTCCAGCCTCTTCAAAATCCCCTTTCAAACTATCCAACAACATCGTAGTCCCGTCATCTAACCTTAACACAGGACGCTGCGATTTCATCAAAGCGATCGAAACCTGTTCCTTTACAGGTTCTTCTGTTTCCCTCTCGAACAAATATAAGCTACCGAACACGGCCACGACAAATACTGCCGCCACGGTTCCCCAACGTAAAACCCGTAATCTTACCTCTTTCTTACGTTGGAGCTGCACTCGCTTTTCCATATCCAGCAATGCTTTCCGACGACCAATTCTTTGGTAGTTCTTAAAACCGACCTCTAGGAATTCTCCATCTTGCCAACGATCATACAACAGCTTATTTTCCGGAGAAACTTCTCTCCATTCTTCCAACTCCCGAAGTTCTTCTTCAGAAAGCTGTCCAACCCGCTGTCGGGCAAGTAATCCAGCTATTCGAAACCATTTTTCATTCCCACACGTCATAATACGGTTATTTTTTTAATCCCCCCTATAACGCAACACCCCTCAAAAGGGGCAATAAAAAATTGAAGTTTTTTCAAAATAATTTCTATAACCCTGAAAATAAGAATAGAAACAAAGAAGGTTCTAACTTTTTACGCAAGAAATCCAAGGCCGTCGCCTTGTATTTTTTCACGGAACTATCGGATAAACCTAATTTTTCTGCAATTTCCACGTTCTTTAACCCTTCCATGAAACTCATTTCAAAAACGATCCTCGCCTTCTCCGGCAATTCTTCGATGGCGCTATACAACAATGTCTGAGCCTCTTGATCAATCACTGAATTGGCAAAACAAGATACATCCTCCAACTCCCGGACATACCGCTCCCGGGCTGAATTTTTTCGGTGAATACTAATGATGTCATTTTTGATCGCCATATAAAGAAAAGCCTTAAACGTGTACACGGAATCGAATTTATTTCTTCTTTCCCAAGCACTGAAAATAGCATTCTGTACGCAATCCTCTGCCAAAAACTCGCTCTCTTCCCCCAAATACTTGATGGCATACAAGATTAATCCCGGATAAACATTCCGATACAACAAATCTAACTTTCCTTGCTGAAAATCAATTAATATTTGGGTATTCCAATTCACTTATCAAGTTTTATCATGCAAGTATAAGGAAAAAATCAGACTCAAGAAACTCACGGTCCAAAAAGATACTCACTCTCTTAACAAGTTTATTCATAAAGAGAGGTTGAGACTAAAAATCCCAACCTACATCCATTATTCAATCCTGATCTAAAATCTACACGAACAAGCTAACACTTTCTCTATAAACATAGAAATGTTCTCTCACACTCATATTTTAATTTACTTCCCCTTCCTCCGAATCAGCACGAACATCCCCATCAAAAGAAGTAATGCCGGAAGAATCCACTGTAATATTACTTTAAGTGAAGCTCCGGTTTCCATGCCAATATTCAGTTTATTATCAACATATGACGAACGTGAAGTATTCACGGGTAATTCCTCATAAGAGAACCAGTTAAACATCGCCATCAGTAAAGCACCATTAGCAGAGATTATCCCCCTGCGGGAAACGGATAATTCACCCATACTAAAACAATCGGCATCGCCCAATACGATGATCCGTTGTAAACGCCCCGCCTGTTCTCTCTCCAAACCCACCATCGTACTCTTCACTCCAGCCCGTTCACCAACCTTGGGATTCAAACGAGCCGTATCGTTCACGAAGTCAATAGTCTCTAACTCGTTCCAAGCCATAGAATCTCTGGATTCCAGCAACGGAATGATTCGAAAACCTTTATCCGTTTTTTGCTGGATAGCCAAAGCACCCGGCATGACTAACGAGGGAGTCGAACTTCTCCGATGTGTCACGTAATACAAATTATCCCAATGGCTAGATATCCCCCGGGCACTATCGGTAACCGTGCAAAGAAGTAAATGTGCGGGATAGTCAGTCACAGCCTTTTGCACCAAAATTCCGGGTTCAAATTGCAACCCTAATTGTTCCACCAAGGGCGTCAGATAAGAATATGTTTTCGGTTTACCCGCCACGAGTAAATTTTTACCATTTTCCACGTAACTGTATAGAATATCCAGTTCATCACTCGTAAACGGTTCCAATGGTTCGGACACGATCAGAATATCCAAACTATCCAAATCCCGGCATCCCCGTCTTAAACTGACATCCAACACGTCAAAACCCTGATTAATCATTGCCCGACGATAAGTTTTTTCCGACACCGAATAAGAATAATCCCGATTACGATCTCCCACGCTAGAACGTGCTCCCCGATCTGACAGGATTCCAACCCGGGGTAATCTCATAGCAACCCGTTTCAATGCAGCAGAAATTTCAGTCTCTCCCGGTAAAGGATTCATGAAATCACGATAAACACGCAGAAACGTTCGCTGTCCATTCTCTCGCTCAATCAAAGTCACAAAATCATACCTCTCGTCACTCAAGTTGATACCTTTTTCAGTTTCCACCTTCGCTATTTCCTCTGGAGTCAGGTAACGTCCCGAACGGGTATCTTGTAACTTTACCGCATCTTTTACCGCCCCCAATAACGTTTTACCGGGATAGCGCTTTTTAAAGTTTTCGCTTGTTGTATCCACATGATAATAAAAAACGTAATTCAATTCCATATCAGGTTTATACCGGATGTAGCGTTCGTAGCGATCAATATCCCTTTTTATATTTTTCGCCGTTATACCGTAAAGCTCCCCGAACAAATTCACGTAAGTTGTCAATTTCACTTTTCCATCGAGTTTTGCCACTATATCCTGACTCGCTTTCGTTAACGAATTTTCCTTTGTATAAGTCGTGTCATAATAACACTTTAACATAGGACGAGATGTCAAATATCCCACCAACATCGTTATAATGAATATCCCCAGGTAACGGGAAATTCTCCCCGCAAGGGAACAACTTTCACGTAACAGTTCTAATTTTAACACGGCAAAACTAAGGAACATCCCACTCATGATAACAAAATAGACGATGTCCTCACTGCAAATTAACCCTCTGATAAACGTATTTGCCCTTCCTCCCAAAGACAACCAGTAGGTGATTTCACGTACAAACGAGTATTCCTGCCAAATCCCGGAAACCAAGCCCAACAAGGTCAGTAAAGACAACATCCCGATTGCCGCCACGATTGGATAATTGGTCAACGTTGACATGAAAAGACCAATCGCCGCGTAAAGCCCGAACAAAAAATACAAACCTAATAAACCTGTGAACACGGTTGCCCATCCAAACGATTCCACGACACTCCCGGCAATCACGACAAAAACCAATAATATAGCCATCATGATCAACCCGTACAACATTATTCCCAAGTATTTTCCCAGCACGATATGCCGTCCCGTGATCGGGGCCGAGAATAATAATTTTATAGAACCTCGACTAAACTCCTGGCTGATTAGCCCCATTGTCAACAAAGGCATAATCAAATAAAACCACTGGCTCACGCTTCCCCAAAGTCCCCTGGAATTATAGAAAATATCTTTGGAAATAGCATACAGACCTCTACCCAACTCCTGTCTTCGGGATAAACTTTCCATCATCTCACCAAACGTCATCCCCGTCATAAACACAAAAAGGACAAGTAAAAGCCATGCCACAGGTGAATAAAAAAGATTTGATAACTCCAAACGAGCTATCCTGTATATTGCTCTCATAATAGTTTACTTTTAATATGATTATTTTCCTGACAACTTAGCAAACACTGCCTCCATAGAACTCTTTTCGGTCCGGATCTCTGTCATTTCCCACCCTCTGGCAACACTTTCACGAATCACTTGTTTGACCGTGTCCCGATCTCCGTCATACAACAAACGGGCACCTCGACCACTCACACTTTCCACCTGCTTGATACCGGGAAGCGCCATTAACTCATCGGGCAGCGGAGGCACATCAAATTCGGCATAAAGCGTATTCGGTTTGATATAATTATCAAACTCCTCCACGCTACCGGAAAATACCACTCGCCCATGTTCAATCATTTTGATTGTTGAACAAGTAGCTTGAACTTCCGACAATATATGTGTTGAAAGCATTACCGTATGCTCTTCCGCTATATTTCGAATTAATTGACGAACTTCCAGAATTTGGTTTGGATCCAATCCATTCGTAGGCTCATCAAGAACCACGAATTTAGGATCATGCAAAATAGCTTGGGCAATACCCACCCGCTGCTGGTATCCCCCGGACAGGTTACGTAACAACCGTTCTTTCACGTGCGTGATCCCACAGCGTTCCTCTGCCAGGCTAATGGCGGTATTGATTTTCTTCCGAGCCATCCAGTGTATCTCGGCGCAAAAACGCAAATACTCATCCACGGTTAAATCCGGGTATAATGGAGGCTTTTGAGGTAAAAAACCGATATATTTTCGGGCAGCCACGGGATCCTTCAATGTATCGATTCCATCAATATACACCTTACCTTGAGTCTGTTTTAACACACCACAAATAATATTCATTGTCGTTGATTTTCCCGCACCATTTGACCCCAGTAAACCAACTACCCCCGAACCATTAATCTCAAAATCAATATCCTCGATTGCCCACCGGGTTGTGGTATAACGATGATATAAATGTTCTACTTTTACAATTGGATTTTCCATACATACGATTTTATTCATAATTATAGCCAGGTATCAAAACAACGACACCTTATTTCATGTTCCATAAAAGAGACACCATCCCCATCCCGCACCAGGATAAGAGCGGTGTCTCTATATATTCAATATCTAATTTTTATTTACCCAAATAACTTCCAATAGTTTCTATATCTACCCCCTGTCGTTTAAACTCGTTAATTAGAATGTCATACTTTCTCCGAATCAAACCATTCCGGTCTTTTAACGGGTGAAGTATCCCTGTGAGATCATTTGCATTATAATTTCCATTCACCGGAGTAGCAACCAAAGTTTCATAAGTATAATCAAAAATCATATTGACATAATTTTTAAGATCATCATCCTGTATCAAAGAAAGCTGAGACGTTGCATACGGGCGTTTTACAAATCCCAAACGATAACTCATGCTATCAACGGGCCGGGATGAAGCCGAAACTCCTGCCCAATAATAATCGGAAACATCATAAAAATCATCATAAGAAAAACGATCTTTCATCTTGTCATAAGTCTGAAGGAACCATTTATTCAAATCATTTTTCAACGTCTTTTTACTCGCGTCCGTCATTGTCCCGGCAGTCTCATCCCCATGACTGAAGATGAAATTATTGAATGAAAGTAGATAGGATTTATTCAACAACGTCTGTTGATTTCCAGAAACCGTTTTCAGACCTTGACCCAAGATAATTTTCAACGGCATCACGGAACGCAATAGCGAATCAGGATAAAAATTCAAAAAAAGCTGTTCCAGCAAATCCAGTTGCTTGTCAACATACGCCTCGTCGGCTTTTTCCACCGAGAAAGTACCCTCGTACTGGGTTTTATAGTTCACGACCAACAACGTCTTGCCATCCAAAGACACCTCTTGCCATGAAGTACTTGAATTTTTTGTCGCCCCTAATTTATACTCTACCCCGGCAAGATTCGCAACGCTATCTTTCACGAAATCACCCTCTTTCATCTCATAATAATTTACAGTCCTTATCGTGTCCAGATACATCTCTTGCCAGCTCGCTTGTACTTTAAGATAAACATCAACCGGATCGAACTTATAAAGGATATACACGCCTGTCCGATCAAACCAATCCACGATACGCGCATCGTATTCATGATTCCCTTGAGGAATCACCAGCTCGTATTCCTCAACTCCCGAAGGAGTCAACGTTTTATTATCATCATTACACCCGATCCATCCAATGAATCCAACAATTAATATCCATAATATATTCTTTGTTTTCATACGATTTCATTTTAAAATTAATCTACTGATTTTGTTCCAAGGCAGGATTTTGTTCTGTGATCAACTTGGGAATAGGCAAAACATAATGCCCCATATCCTGCTGATACTCGATACTACTATCATACAAAAGATGAGTAACCGTCACACCAAGGCGACGCACGTCACACCAACGATGACATGTTTCCCCGCATAACTCCCGACGACGTTCCAACAAACAGAAATCCAGCAATTCCTGACCATCGGTCAAGTTTACCTCAATATACTTACTTTTATTAATACGATATTTTCTCAATTCATTCAAATCAGCCAAAGCCTTCACTCTAAATTCGTCCTGACCTCCCGCCAGATATTTCCGAGAATAGACTTCTGCTCGATTCAAATACAATTCCGCCGTGCGGATTCCCTGTATCGCCGCATAATCATAATATCCTTTATTCACACCAGCATATCCTCTTGTGATGGAACCATCATAATACAAATAGATCTTTTGCCGAAGATCAACATTATCCGTATATATTCCTACCAAATCATCTGATGCAATAAACGGGGGAGATAACCGAGGTTGAAAACTCACCTCGTATCCAGAATTATACTCCCGAGCCCAAATAATCTCATCCGGGGTTGAAGAGGTGTGATATACCCGTCCTCCATCATTCAAGTCTAATAAGTTAGACTTTTCCATCAAAACAGAATCCGCATAAGCCAACGCTTTATCCCAATTTTCCATGTAAAGATATACCCTTGACAACATCGCTTTCGCTGCAAGATGGTCTATCCGGTAAAATGTACGTTCATACCTGTTTTCCATTAACAAACGATTTCCATCAAGTAAATCCTTTTCTATACGGGCATACACTTCCGCAACCGTGTTACGAGTATAAAAATCACCGTTAACCGTAGCGTCCAATTTTAGTGGAACCCCCAAATCCGTTGACGGATTACCTTGACTATAAGCAATACCAAACATATTCACCAAATGGAAATAATTCCATGCACGCAGCACCAGAGCTTCTCCCCGTAAACTCTCCCGCAACACTTCTTTCCCTGCCATCTCGTCCAAGTAATCCAATACCAAATTACAACCTAAAATACGCCTGTAAGGCATCTCCCAAAAACAATGAAAGTATCCTGCCCCGGCATCCGTGAACATATCCTTATTCCACGTGTAAAGCCATTTTAACTCATCATAAGTGGATTGAAAAGATTCATCATCCAAATTCGTACTTGCCTGTTCATCCGTGAATATAGTTGTACTATAATAAGGAGATCCATAACCATCACCCAGCAATATCTGCTCTAGGTCTGTCACCTGAGAGGGACGTACCAAATCCTGACTTGTCTCCTCCAGAAAATCTTTACACCCTACAAGAGACAAAAGAATGATTAATAAATATATATTCTTCTTCATCATTATCGCTTTTATCGTTAAAAACTTACATTTATACCGAATGAAAAATTCTGAGAACGAGGCTGACTTCCTAGCGCAACCTCAGGATCACGTCCTTTAAAATCTTTACTCTTTATCTGTAAAGGATTTGTTACCGTGCAAGAAAGTGCCACGCTCTTCGCGAATCCTTTTATCCACTTATCCGGAAGATTATATGAAAATCTGAAATCATTAAAGCGAATATACCAAGCATTCACCACCCTGACATCAGAATATTGCCAAGCATCCAACGGATAAAGAGCTACTCCATTTTCAAAAGGATAAAGAGGTTGGCAATTCTTCCCTACCGGAATAGAAGGAATGTTCGTGCGAGTTTCGTCCCCCGGTTCACGCCATCGATCGTTCAACTCGTTAGAAGCATTCTTAAATTCACTCAACATCTCGTAACCATTCTCGTAAGGAGAATCAAGAAATTCATAATTACCCCGACTAATATAAAAATTCAACGGGAAAGAAAAACGTTTCCACCGAAACACCATATTGATTCCAACCGTGAATGTCGGTTCGCGGGTACCCATATAAATCATGTATTCCGTGGCATCTTCCGCAGCCTTACTCGTGTTGGCACGTGAAAGATCAAAAAGCGGTCCCCCGTTCTCCGGATCTAATCCGGTAAACTTGAATGCCCAGAAACTACCCACCGGATACCCGGCTTTAGCGATTGATCCATCTGTCGCGTGTTTCCATGTCCCATTCTTTTCTACCTCGGATTTAACATTATTACTATTACCGGAAAAGCTCGTACCCAAACTCCACATGAAATCCTTCGTCCGGATAGGGATCACGGTAAAAGACAAATCCCAACCTTGATTGGACACCTCGCCATCATTAACATACATACTCGTAGTCCCTGTCTCGTAAGGCACTTTTGCCGAAGTAATCACATCCACGGTCTTTTTATAATACCAATTAAATGTACCGTTCAGTTTATTTCCCAATATGGAAAAATTTGCCCCCAGGTTAACCGTAAACGTCTTCTCCCATTTCAAATCAGGATTCGGCAAGCTTTTCCAAGTCATCTGGTATTCCCCCGTTTTCGAATCCACGGCCAAAACCTTAGCGATAAAATCAGGACTAATATTTTCCGCCACGTTTCCCTGATACCCCAACGAGGCAACAAAAGCCAGCGTATTCACGAACTTCTGATCGGCCATCCAATGTTCATCCGTTACATTCCAGCGTAATCCGGCTGACCATACCGGCTGAAACTTGGCGGTCTTACCAAAGGTATTCGAACCATCCCCCCTCACGGATAAATTAATCGAATAACGATTATCATACATATAACTTGCCGTGGCATAATAAGAAACGTAATTCGAAACCTTATCCGTTATTGTCGGTTTGGTTCGGGCATACATTGTATTTAATTTCCCCGCGGGGGTTTCCAACGGAACATCCGTGAAAGTTTTACCACGATCGGGCATATACCCCCAGTTCGTTTGCGAATAACCATCATATTCATTGCTCCGACTCTCTATTCCCGCCATCAGGTTCACTGAATGTACCCCTTTTAACAACTGCACGTACTCGAACTGCACCCGAGCCGTGTAACTAAAATTACGGCTCTCGGAAGTAGTCAACATCCCCCCGTAAGGTAAGAATGAGTTTTGAAACTCCGTGGTCGTCGCCCCGTACTCTCCAAACTCATAGCCACGGACAGATGCTATTTTATGAGAACGTTCCGTAAACCATGACTCGGCAAAATACGACGAAGTTGAACCACCCAAAGTTGCGGCTAACGTGAAATTTTCAGAGAACCGCCAACGAGCGCTCAAATTCAACTTTAAACTCTTGGTTGTATTTTCATTATTCGAATTAGACAACTCATTTATTATATTATATTTATACTTACCTTTCGTGTAATAAAACAATTCCCCCTCTTCATCGAAACAACCGATGACCCGACTCGTATTGATCGCGTAATTAAAAGGATCTACACCGGCAGCAAAAGCCTGTGTCTTCACGTGGCTACCTGACAAGCCTGCCGTCACGGTCAATTTTTTCCAAAAAATAAAACTCGTGTTCAAACTACCTGTATAAGTCTCCTGTTCATTCCCTTTTGCGGTATTCTTCACGTTACTATAACCGAAAGAAGCCCGGTAAGTAGCGTCATCATTTCCACCGGAAAAACTAAGCGAGTGAGACTGGCTAAACGGTGTCCGATAAAGAATATCAAACCAATCGGTATTCGTAGCCTCTAATTTTTTTACTCCGGTATTAAATTCTTCCCAACTGATTTTCCGTTCAAGATAAGCGTAAGCTAACGCGGAATATCCCACCGTTTCCTTTCCAACCCTCGCTCCCCGGGAGAAAGCTTCCCTCGAAAGATCAACACGTTCTTTCGAGTTCATAACGTCCTGCCGCTTGTAATTCATCTTTTGACTCGTCGAAAAACTTCCCGAATAATTCACCGACATCGAACCTCTTTCACCTCTTTTCGTCGTGATCAAAATTACCCCATTAGCTGCCTTCACCCCATAAATCGCCGTGGCAGAAGCATCTTTCAATACAGTAATATCTTCAATATCATTGGGATTCAACCAAGAGACCGCTCCCCCGATAAAATCTTTCATCATATCAAGATTACTATCCCCGATCGCTCCCAATTCACTGGTTTCGAAAGGAAGATTATCCTCCTGTATAATTCCATCCACCACCCACACCGGTTCGGCATTACCCACCAAGGTTGAAGTACCCCGTACCCGGACTTTTTGTCGAGTTCCTGTCAACCCACTCTGATTAATTACCACCATCCCCGGAACCTTTCCCTGTAACATGGATTCAATAGTCTCATTTCCAGTCATAACAAGTTCCTCGGCCTTCACTTTAGAATAAGATCCCGCCATAGCCTTTTCTTTAATCGCCTGATAACCGGTCACGACAACTTCCTCTATTGCTTTCACGTCTTCTTCCAGCACCACTCGCAGCGTATCCGTTTTTTCTGAAAAAGCGACTCGCTTATTTTTGAACCCCACAAAAGTGAACTCCAAAGTCCCCTGCTGTATGGGAAGTTCTATTGAAAAATACCCACGGGCATTTGTCGCTGTCCCTAAAGACACTCCGACCAATTTTACGGTTACCCCCGGCATCGGGTCTTTATTTTGATCCGTCACGAAACCTTTTAACGTAATCGATTTTACCGTTCCTGTATTCATCTGCCGGGGTACAATCAAGATTACATCTCCATGTACAATTGCCACCAAACGGGTTTCTTTCAACACGGTTTCCACCGCTGCCAACACCTTAGCGTCTTTCAAATTCACCGTAACCCGTTTACTCTCTTTCTCAAGTTCCTCTTTCTTGTAACTGATCGAATTTCCACTCTGACGATTAATTTTCTGAATCGCGTCAAGTACACTCTCTCCATCTAATTTCAACGAAATCAGCTTGTCTTTCTGCTGTCCGCGAGCAATCGTAGGGGCAAACATGATCCCGATCAACAGGATAAAGCCGCTCGCCAATAATAGCTTGCACGAAACAGAAAACATCCTCGAATGTTTCATTTTACAATTTTTTTTCATAGATTTGTAGAACATTTAAATTAATAATGTCCTGGTTTACCAGGAGATTGAATGACCGGTAACATCTTCCATATGTCACCGGTTATTTTTTAATAGATATACACGGTCGTTCCCTTGATCTCGAAACGAGGTCCACCTAACAAAGTCAACATACTCAACACACTGGCCAAATCATCATTACGGTTAATCCTTCCCGTAAAAGTATGCCTCTCCCCACGATCACCTTTCCATTCGTAGGTCACATCATACCAACGAGCCAACATTCGCATCACGCTCTCAAGCTCATCATCATCCAACACGATAATTCCATCACGCCAAAGAGACCGTAGGTCAGAATTTATTTCCCTCACGGAAATGTCTCTTGCTCCATCCGTCCAGCTTGCCTGCATTCCAGGAGTCAGAATTTTTTTCAATAAAGAATGCTCAACAGATACCTCCACCCGCCCGGTAAATAAAGTGGTCTCTATTGCCGGTTCATCGGCATAAGCCAGTATATTGAAAGAAGTTCCGAGAACCCGTGTCCGAACCTCCCCGGCTAACACGATAAAGGGACGCGACGAATCAGGTGTCACGTTAAAAAAAGCCTCTCCTTTCAAACGAACTTCCCGGTTTCCCTCGCCAAATCTTACAGGATAATGTAGTTCTGAATCGGAATTCAAAAAAACTTGTGTTCCGTCGCTCAAAATCAAAGAATAAATTCCACCCCGTGGGACAACGATCGTGTTGTATTCCATCGGCACCTCTTCCCGCCCCACATTCTTCTCTTTATAGGAAACTTGTCCCGTCGACACGGAAATATTCGAAGTGGCTGCAGAGATCAGCGTATCGCCTTTTTCCAAGGCAACCTTCTGACCATCATTTAAAATCAAAAATCCCTGAAACTTTCCCGGCTCGATCACCGCCACTTGCATAACAGACTCTTTTCCTACTCTATCCCGCAACCCGAACCACAAGCCCAAAGATACTAAAATGATAATCCCTGCCGCGTAAGCCATCCACGTTCTCCAATTCACCACGTTCCCACCTCTTAACCCAGATTCTAAGCGTTTCCATTGCTCCTGTTGATCCGATACTCGAATGATTTCCTCAAACTCCTCATAAGACGTCTTTTCTTGATATGATCTAAACCATGCTCGATGCTCCTCCGATTCATCCAACCATTCCTGCAACATCCCCTCCTCTTTTTCCGTCATCTTTTCTCCGGAAAATAATTTTCGGGTAATAATATCCGCGACTTTTATCTCTTTTTCTACAAGATTCATCATGCACTTATTTTTCTGAATTACACCATATAATTTCGTGAATCCGGAAAACGGGTGAATGGAAAATCACTTTTTTTCAAAAAACATCTTCTTTTTACTCGATTAACCCATGAATAAAAACGGCAACAACACCCTCAAATGTTTCAACTTCTCCCTCAGAGCTTGGTATCCTGCTTTTTTTAGCGTCTTCACTGTATTAGGTGAGATTTGCATGACTTCGGCAATCCTTTCAACCGTCATATCCTCCATGCTCAATTCGAT
>ENA-UEPG01001849-UEPG01001849.1-human-gut-metagenome-genome-assembly--contig:-NODE-1849-length-14943-cov-2.798937_pt1 | contig 14943 bp, 12 predicted proteins | sample MGYA00242893_ERZ507902 | MGnify/ENA primary metagenome ERZ507902 (study PRJEB26167, sample SAMN06115491) | human gut metagenome | host: Homo sapiens | place: China:Gansu | collected 2015-04-23... | reverse complement strand
CTTGCGGACATAGTCTGTTCCTACCAGCAGTTCGAAAAACGGACGGAAGAAGTGGTCGGACCATTCTTCTGTGTCACTGTAAGCAAAGTTATCTCACTATCGAATTTGATAAATTCCTCAATGATTAGTTCACGAATGTCTCCACGGCTGCCATTACACCCATATTCCCAAGCATGTTCCAACTCGGCAGCACTCTTGACCAATGACTGCCCTTTACCCGATGATGACATTAAAGGCTTCACGACACAAGGGAAACCGATTTTCTCAGCGGCTTCCTTCAGTTCTTCCAATGACTTGGCATAATAGTATTTCGCGGTTTTCAATCCCAGTTCCTTAGCGGCCAAATCACGGATAGCCTTTCGGTTCATTGTGTAATTAACGGCACGTGCACTCGGCACTACCTGAATCCCTTCTTTTTCGAAATCGTATAAACGTTCCGTACGAATGGCTTCAATCTCGGGGACGATAATGTCCGGCCGATGCTTTTTTACAATACGCTCCAGTTCTTCACCGTTCAGCATATCGAATACTTCGCATTCATCAGCAACCTGCATGGCAGGTGCCCCGGCATATGAATCACAAGCAATGATGTGTTGACCTTTACGTTGAGCAGAAATTACAAATTCCTTGCCCAATTCGCCCGATCCGAGTAAAAGTATTTTCTTCATGATTGAATATTTTAAGATATAATGACGCAAAAATACTACTTTTCTTCCAATAAATCCCGAACGAGCTACTAAATGATTACGATAAAAGAGAGAAAAAGACAATTACATAAAAAAGATTAACAGACCACAGAACAACAAACTGTTCTTCAAGAACAAAGTCCTCCTTTAAAAGAGAACGGGAACATTATTTTACAGCATATTAATCATGATTATCAAGCACTTACACCGATAGTAAAAAAGAGATTTTACGAAGTTAATATCGTAGTTCCAAGAAGTTAACTTCCTGCAGATACGATATTAACTTCGTATAAATACGTTGTTAACATCGTACATGACAGGATGTTAACTTCGTAAATGTCATAATATGATTTCCAATATTATAACAAATAAGACACATATAACCAAAGAGAAATGTTAATTTTTGGTCTAATTACACAATAAAGAATATTTAAAAGGATAAAAAGAAGCGGATATGGTGTATTATCCGGAATTAATGCCTTACTTTGCAACATCAAACAATAAGAGGTTTTTATTGGTTTAACTCTCACATGTATTTCCTCAATGTTCGCATTGAGAACTTTCATCTCTGATTTACACTTCCTAAAGCTTTATTGTTATTTTATTAATTTTTTATTTTTGTATATTTATGAATATGTACGTTGGAAATCTTAGCTATAATGTTAAGGAATCAGATTTGAGACAAGTTATGGAAGAGTATGGAGTAGTAGAATCAGTAAAACTGATCACAGACCGCGAAACAAGAAGATCTAAAGGGTTTGCGTTTGTCGAAATGCCGGAATCTTCAGAAGCAAGCAATGCCATTAAAGAATTGAACGGAGCAGAATATGCCGGTCGTCCGATGGTAGTAAAAGAAGCTTTGCCAAGAAATTGATCTGAAAAGCAATAAATAATAAAAAGGGGATATTCGTGATGAATATCCCCTTTTTTATTTTCCTTTGATTACTGATGCTGTTCACGCAACAGGTCGTTCACAGTCTTTACCGGATTGAAAGTGGAAAGTGGAACCTCCACAAATACCGTACTCCAATCGCTCATAGCACCATTCCACAAACCGGGAAGTTCAAGAGCTTTCAGATCCTTACCACTCTTCGACTTATAAGAGATGAAGCCGGTAGCTTTATCCACATATTTCGCCAAATCAAATTTATGACCCTTATAATCACGTACGGCGCAAACCAAATCGACCGGATTGAAGTGCGTACCTTTTTCAAACATTTCCTTTGCTTCCGGATTATTCATATCGATTTGTGAGCTTTCAAGGATTTGCAGGGAGATAGTTCCATCACTATTATATGCCAGGAACGGACCACCGCCCGGCTCGCCCACGTTCTTCACCATACCACAAACACGCATCGGACGGTTCAATTTATTCTTCAAGTAAATGACCAACTCGGCATCTTCCAGATCTTTTGTTTCAGGATTCTTACAGAAAAGTTTCTTTTGTACAAATTGCAGGATATCCATCACCTGCTCATGTGTATAACGACCACTATCCAATAATTCCAGATATTGAAAAGCTTGCTTCTGGAGAGATACCAGTACACCGGCAATCAGTTTCTTATAAAGCACTGTATCGCCTTTCAATTTATCAGGAACCACATTATCAATGTTCTTAATAAAAATAACATCCGCATCCAGATCATTCAGATTCTCAATCAGCGCACCATGCCCACCGGGACGGAACAAAAGCTTACCGTTATCGCGGAATGGCTGGTTTTCCATATCAGCGGCAATTGTATCAGTGCTTGGTTTCTGTTCGGAGAAAGTGATATTATAATCCACGCCATAACGTTTGGCAAAAGCATCGACTTTTTCGGTAACCAATGATTTAAACAGTTCACGGTGCTCGGTAGAGACGGTAAAATGCACATTGACTTTTCCGCTTTTTCCGGCAGCATACATAGCACCTTCTGCCAAATGTTCCTCAAGCGGGGTACGCGAACCTTCTTCATACTTATGAAACTTAAGTAACCCCTTGGGAAGCGCACCGTAATTCAGTCCCGCTACATTAAGCAATCCTGAAACGACCGCTTTATAATTGCCTTCTGCAATCAGGGTAGGAATATCTTTGCCTTCTGTCCGCACACAAGCCGTATTCAAGTCATCATAAAAAGCAAATTTTTCAATCGATTCAAAAAAAGTTTGTTCGAACTTTGTAGTGGGTTCAGTATAGTCAGCATCCAAAAATTCAAATAGATTCTTGAACATACGGCTGGCAGCACCCGAAGCGGGTACAAACTTCACAATCGTTTTGTCTGAATTGGTATAGGCATCCCATGCTGCAAGATAAGCTTTCTGCTCCTCGGCATCAGGAGCCAAAATGCCTTTTTCTACAGATGCGGCAGCATCTAACTTCAAATAAGGAAAGCCTTTTTGGAAGCAAGCCAACTGCTCAGCGATTTGTACTTCCGAAATGCCCTTTTTGGCAAGCAATTCTTTGTCTTCAGGTGTTATCATACTATCTAATTTTATTAATTCATGCCCAAAAATACAAAAAAAGGAAGAGGACACCCTACAAAACCCGGAAAAAAACTATCTTTACCGACGATAAATTTGAGCTGCTTATGGAAAGAGATGAATTCTTTACGAAAGAAGAGAGAGAATTATTGTTCTCACTATACAAAAAACTACTGCGTCTCACCGGAGAAACCTTACAAAAAGGAGATTGCAGAAAGCTGAAAAAGCATCTTATCGACTCCACTCAAAACAATACGATGCAGAGGGACAGTTTTGGGCTGAATCCTGTTATCAAAGATATGCAGACTGCTGTAATCGTGGCTGAAGAAATCGGCATGAAACGGGCATCTATTTTAGGCATTATGCTACACACGCCTGTACGTTGCCACTCTTATACAATAGAATACATTCAACAGGAGTATGGTGAAGATGTGGCCGGAATTATCCGGGGATTAATCAAGATCAATGACCTCTATGATAAGAGTCCGACCATAGAATCGGAGAATTTCCGCAATCTGCTACTGTCTTTTGCCGAAGATATGCGGGTAATCCTGATCATGATTGCCGACCGTGTAAACGTGATGCGACAAATAAAAGATGCCGAAAATGACGAGGCCCGCAGACGGGTGGCCAATGAAGCGGCCTATCTGTATGCTCCGCTAGCCCACAAACTGGGATTGTATAAGCTGAAATCGGAACTGGAAGATTTGTCACTAAAATATACCGAACATGACATCTATTACCATATCAAGGAAAAGCTGAACGAGACGAAAAAGTCACGTGACCGTTATATTGCCAACTTCATTGCTCCGATACAACAGAAATTGGAGGAAGCAGGACTGCATTTCCACATGAAAGGACGTACCAAGTCCATTCATTCCATCTATCAGAAAATGAAAAAACAGAAATGCCAGTTCGAAAACGTATATGACTTGTTTGCTATCCGTATCATCCTGGAATCTCAGTTTGAAAAAGAGAAGCAGGAATGTTGGCAGGCATATTCCATAGTGACGGATATGTATCAACCTAACCCCAAACGTCTGCGTGACTGGCTGTCGGTTCCCAAAAGTAACGGTTACGAGTCATTACACATCACTGTTATGGGGCCCGAAGGCAAATGGGTTGAAGTACAGATTCGTACGGAGCGTATGGACGATATTGCCGAGCGCGGATTGGCAGCCCATTGGAGATATAAAGGCGTGAAGGGTGAAAGCGGACTGGACGAATGGCTGACTTCAATACGTGAAGCACTGGAAAATACGGAGAACGACCTGGAAATGATCTACCCGTTCAAACTGGATCTGTATGAAGACGAAGTATTCGTATTTACACCGAAGGGAGACCTTTTTAAACTGGGCAAAGGGGCTACCGTACTTGATTTTGCTTTCCACATCCACAGCAAATTGGGATGTAAATGTATCGGCGCAAAAGTAAACGGTAAAAATGTACAGTTAAGACAAAAGTTGAACAGCGGGGATCAGGTAGAGATTATGACATCGAACACACAGACTCCGAAACAAGACTGGCTGAACATTGTCACTACTTCAAAAGCCCGTACTAAGATTCGTCAGGCCCTCAAGGAGATGGTAGCGCGTCAGCACGATTTTGCCAAAGAGACCCTGGAACGCAAGTTCAAGAACCGGAAGATGGAATACGACGAAGCTGTGATGATGCGCTTAATCAAACGCTTGGGATTCAAGAACGTGACAGAGTTTTATCAGAAGATTGCCGATGAGGTACTCGACGTAAACGATATTCTGGATAAATACATCGAACAACAAAAGCGGGACAGCGAACGTGATGAGGTGACCTATCGCAGTGCAGAAGAATACAACCTGCAAAACCAGATAGACGAAACAACAGTCACTAAAGAAGATGTACTCGTTATTGACCAAAACCTGAAAGGATTGGATTTCAAACTCGCCAAATGTTGTAATCCCATATACGGAGACGATGTATTCGGGTTTGTCACAGTATCCGGAGGTATCAAGATACACCGAAATGACTGCCCCAATGCAGGACAGATGCGCGAACGCTTCGGCTATCGGATTGTAAAAGCACGCTGGGCCGGTAAATCGGAAGGTACTCAATACCCAATAACACTCCGCGTTGTGGGTCATGATGATATCGGTATTGTAACAAATATCACTTCGATCATCTCAAAAGAAAATGGTATCTCGCTACGTTCTATCGGTATCGATTCGAACGACGGACTTTTCTCGGGTACATTGACCATTATGGTAAGTGATACCGGACGTCTGGAAGCGCTGATCAAGAAGTTGCGCACAGTAAAAGGAGTAAAACAGGTTAGCAGAAATTAAGAATGGAAAAATTCAGCACCAGAAAAAGAATACGGAGCTTCGGATATGCCTGGAAAGGTATCCGAAGTTTTGTAAGCAAAGAACATAATGCCTGGATACATTGCACGGCAATTATTATAGTAACAGTGGCCGGATTCTGTTTCGGCATCACCCGGAACGAATGGATAGCTATCATACTTTGTTTTGGAGTAGTACTGGCAGCAGAGGGATTCAACACGGCTATAGAAAGATTGGTCAATCTTGTATCTCCGGAACGTAATCCGATAGCAGGTGATGTGAAAGATATCGCAGCGGGTTCCGTTCTGATATGTGCTATAGTTGCTGCCATTGTAGGAATTATCATCTTCATGCCTTATGTACTTGCTGTTTTACTGTGTAATATGGGATAAATGATACATTAAAAAAGCGGACTCCGTATATTATGCTACAATTCGTTGCAAATATACGGAGTCCGCTTTTCATAATTATATCACATTTATCTTACCTTCTTCCTTTTAAAATAAGGATACGTAAGTAAAACGAAGAATGCCAAAGACACGATTGCCGATAACAATCCGACCCGATAAACGGCCTGTTCATTAGCCGTAAGATGTAAATGACACGCAGATGCAATACCCAATCCGACTCCAAGTTCCCATGCAAGTAGATGAGTGGTATTAGCCGTGCCGCGCTGGCAGTGTTGCGACAATTTGACAAACATCATAAGAAACTCCGGAGTGACCAAGCCGAGTCCTAAACCCATCAATACAGCTGCCGGAGCATTCCAGCTTGTTTCAGGAGAGAACAGCATAGCCATCGATCCGATTACTGTCACCAGCCCGACAACTATCTGCAACCACATTTTGTTATCATAGCGGAAAAACAATTTCACAATTAATACTGATAAGAGAAATCCGCATCCGACCAAAGCAAAAAAAGGTACTGTCTCGCCTCCTACCGCCACATCACTCGGCGCACCGGTAAGCACAGGAAGCATCAATCCCGGTATAAAAGCAATCAATATTAAATTGAATGCCGGAATAAGTCCCCGGGGAAGCAGGAATCGGTCCATGGAACAAACTTTCATCCCGATAGGTGCACGAAAGGGAACATATACCCTTGACACAGATAATATTCCCAACGCTCCCAACGCCACAGCAACATATAGCAAAGTCTCAAAGCCATGTGTCCGAAACAGATACACCCCCAAAGCCGCTCCGATAATCATCCCCAAGCGTGCAGCCCAGGAAAAGACTACATTACCTGCGCTGCGAAAAGTGGAATTGGTGATATCGATGGCCAATGTGATGCCTGCCGTGGCAGCCATTCCAAAGGATAATCCCTGCACAATGCAAAGCATCAACAGATGTGTTGCGTTCTGCACCAACGTATAACCGGCTGTTGCTGCAACCATTACCCCAAACGAAAGCATACATATATATTTCCGCTTGTAAACATCGACCAAATAGGCATGGAACGGGCCGATAAAAAACATTGCAAGCGTAAAAAGTATAAATATGACTCCCGTCTGACTGACAGGCACGCCTAAACGTGAAGCCATCATTACCGGGAGTACAGGGTACAACAAATACAGGGACATGAACAACAATAAATTAGCAAGGCATATCCGCATAAAATGCAATGTCCATAATTTAGTCGCCATACGACAATTAATATTGTTCTTTCTCGTTCGGGAAGTCGCAGTTCTTTACATCTGAAACATAGTGACTGATAGCATCGGTCATTACCGTATAAAGATCGGCATAACGACGGAGGAAGCGCGGGCGGAAACCGTTATTCATACCCAACATATCCTGAATTACCAATACCTGTCCGTCTACATCTCCACCGGCACCGATACCGATCACCGGAATGGTCAGTTCGCTTGCGACACGTGATGCCAATGCTGCAGGAATCTTTTCAAGAACAAGTCCGAAACATCCGGCCTCCTCAAGTAAATGTGCATCACGAATCAATTTCTCTGCTTCGGCATCATCCTTGGCACGAACCGTGTATGTACCATATTTATTGATAGATTGTGGCATCAGTCCAAGATGTCCCATCACGGGGATACCGGCACTCAGAATACGTTTCACAGTATCTATAATCTCTTCACCCCCTTCCAGTTTCAATGCATCGGCATGACTCTCCTTCATTATGCGGATAGCTGAAGCAAGCCCTTCCATTTCATTACCCTGATAAGAGCCAAAAGGCATATCCACTACTACCATTGCACGCTTTACACCACGTACAACCGATTTTCCATGATAGATCATCTGATCCAGGGTAATAGGAAGTGTAGTCACATTACCTGCCATCACATTCGATGCGGAATCGCCTACAAGAATTACATCGATACCGGCACCGTCGACAATCTGTGCCATTGTGTAGTCATACGATGTAAGCATAGATATTTTTTCGCCTCTTTGCTTCATTTCGATTAGGCGATGAGTCGTCACTTTTCTTGTGTCATCTGATATATAACCAGCCATATCCAATCTTTTTAAATTAAAAATCGGGCGCAAAGGTATAACTTTTAATTCATACCATACAAGTAAAAGTGAATAAATTAGCGGATCCACATTAAAAGGTCAGCAACCATTTTTGTAGTTCATCAGTCCATAACTCCTTATATATGAAACTGTCACGAAATCCGAAGCTATGTCCGCCTTCCGGATAAATATGCAGTCCGGCAGAGACTCCATGTTTCAATAATGCTGTATAATAGACAATACTGTTGAGAGGAGATACGGCCTGATCATCCTCGGCCAAAACGATGAATGTACGAGGAGTATCGGCTGTGACGTGAAGTTCAAGGGATAGTGTTTCTTTCAAACCTTCAGAGATAGTTTCTCCCAACATACGTTCGCGTGAAGGCCAATGAGTCAGCCTGTCGGTCATGCTGATAACGGGATAAAGCAATACTTGAAAGTCGGGCCGGTCTGTTCCGGTATAAAGAGTTGCGGCAGTAGCAGCGATATAGCCTCCGATAGAAGCTCCCATAACACCCAGTTGATGGATTCCCCACTCTGCCGACTGACGGCGGATCAGGCGAATCGCTTCACGAATATCCTCACGAATCACTTCAACATCACCGTGAGGCATGCGATAATTCAGTACGGCATATGTGATGCCCTGATTATTAAACCACGCAGCAAAATCACGTCCTTCATGATCTGAAGCTATCTGATTGAACCCACCACCGGGACACATAATAATGGCTTTACCTCTTGGCTTGCGAACCGGATAAACCCAAAGGACAGCCGAAGAAGCATCTTTTCCTAATGAATATTCGATAAAACTCTGTTCCATAACTTTATTCCTTATCATTTAATTTCCTGAATCATTTTTTTCACTATACCCGGCCCTTCATAAATAAACGAAGAATAGATTTGTATCAGATTGGCCCCCGCATCCAACATCCTACGGGCATCAGCGGGAGTAATGATTCCGCCTGCCCCTACTATCAGAAGGCTTTTTCCGGCATGGGCACGCAAATAGCTGACGGCTTTTAATGACCTCTCCCCTATCCCGCGTCCACTGATTCCACCGGGGCCGATCTTCTGTAATTGTGCAGGTGAATAACCTTTTAAGCAACTCCGCTCCATGGTAGGTCCGGTAGCTATCACTCCATCTACCCGGTACAGACGAGTACAGTCGATCACATCATCCATTCCTTCTTCTGTGATATCGGCAGGAAGTTTGAGTAGCAACGGAACATGTATGTTTTGCTCCACACGAAAAGCTGCCAACCCCTGTAGCACCTGTTTCATCAGAGCAACATCCACAGATCCCCAATTAAGTGTGAAATAACCGACATGAGGATGTAACTCTTTGTACAGACGCAAAAAGTCTGCCACCGCTTGCTCTCCTTCCGAAGAGGGATTCTTATTTATATTTACACCTAAAACATACGAACCGCTTTTCTGTTCAAGACGGCGTTTAATAACATCCAATCCGGGATTATTGAAGCCCGTACGGGAAATTAAAGATTCACACTGAGGCAAGCGAAAAATACGCGGACGGGGATTTCCATCCTGAGAATCGGGAGTTACAGTACCTACTTCGATAAATCCGAAACCACAATCGGCCAATTCATCAAAAATTTCGGCTCCTTTATCGAAACCGGCCGACAGACCGATACGGTTTCGAAAAGTAAGATGATTCCATATCAACTGTTTGTCGGAACAAGTATAAAAGTGGCGTATCCAGTATCTGCACCATGGCAAATGCCGGTAACATTTGAGGCAGGAAACCAACAAGGCATGTACCTTTTCGGGTTCCATCAGAAATAAAACAGGACGAATCGTTTGCTTATACATGGCTTTCTCTCTTTTTAAATACCATGCAAAGCTAAGGGATTCTTCCCTGAGATGCTATTCAATCTTTCTTATCAGATATAACGTGAAGTTATAGTCAGCAGTTTTTCGTAAGTCATCCCTCTGAAATCGTCTATTACATAGTCTGCCTTGTCGGCAATGGCTTCGCGTGAATTCGTAGTTGCCAATCCGACAACAATGGCTCCGGATGATCTACCGGCCTGCAAACCATGAAATGAATCTTCGAACACATACGAATCTTTTGAATCGGAACCGAAAATTGTCATTCCCAACAAGAAACATTCAGGATCAGGCTTAGAACGCTTAAAACGCTCTGCATGATAAACATTCTCCATTTTTGCCGTATTGGAACTGGTAACCAAAGCTATTTTCACACCATGCCGACGCAGATCTGCTATAAACTCAACTATTCCGGGAACATAGTCATAATTCATTTTTATTTCAAAGCGGTTCAATGCCTCGGTTATATCCCGCTGTTTTTCCGGTTCTCCTGCAAAGTATTTATCATAAATCTGTACCAGTGTCTGGCCCTTAACCTTGGAACCAAAGTTTGCATCATTTACATACTTTTGCCCCATTTCATTCCAGAAAACGGTATACTGCCCTTCTGTATCGACAATTACACCATCACAATCGAATAATGCCGTTATTTTCTTTGTTGCATCCATAAACATTCTTTTACCTGTTTGTTAAACTCTGTGGGCAAAGTTCAGAATAATCATCGAATCAGGCAAATTATTTGTACCTTTGCTGCACTTAAAAATATGTAACGCTTCACTATATGGCACAACAAACCGATCCCCGCATACTGGGTACAGAACCTATTGGCAAACTTCTGTTACAATATTCCATCCCGGCCATTATCGGAATGACTATTACGTCACTTTATAATATCATCGACAGTATTTTCATCGGGCACGGTGTCGGTCCCATGGCTATCTCCGGACTGGCGATCACCTTCCCGCTAATGAATCTGGTCGTAGCGTTCTGTGTACTGATTTCGGCAGGTGGAGCTACCATTTCATCCATACGCCTGGGACAAAAAGACATCAAGGGTGCGACCGATGTTCTGGGAAATACATTGATGCTTTGCCTGACGAATGCAGTACTGTTCGGCGGACTGGCTTATCTGTTTCTGGACCCGATATTGTTTTTCTTCGGCGCCAGTACCGGTACACTTCCCTATGCCCGTGATTTTATGCAAGTGATTCTCTTGGGAACTCCCATCACTTATACCATGATAGGGTTGAACAACGTGATGCGTGCTACGGGATATCCGAAAAAGGCCATGTTGACATCCCTGGTGACAGTTATTGCCAATGTCATCATCGCTCCTGTCTTCATTTTCCATTTCGGCTGGGGGATTCGGGGAGCTGCTATGGCTACAGTCCTGTCACAGTTTATCGGAATGATATGGGTAGTAAATCACTTCCGTAACAAAGAGAGTTTTGTCCATTTCATGCCGGGTTTCTGGAAAATGAAGAAACGCATCATCGGCAGTATCTTCTCCATAGGAATGTCTCCTTTTGCCATGAATGTTACGGCATGTATCATTGTCATACTCATCAATAATAGTTTGCAAAAATACGGTGGCGATATGGCTATCGGTGCCTATGGTATCATTAATCGCCTGCTGATGCTGTATGTAATGGTGGTAATGGGGTTGACTATGGGAATGCAGCCCATCGTCGGATACAATTATGGTGCACAGAAGATTGACCGTGTAAAGCATACGCTCCGTCTCGGTATCATTGTCGGTGTATTGATAACGAGTAGCGGTTTCATTATCTGTGAACTTTTTCCGCACACAGTTTCGGCCATCTTTACCGATAGCGATGAATTGATTGACATGGCATCGTCCGGGCTGCGCATTTGCACGTTGATGTTCCCGTTTGTAGGTGCACAAATCGTTATATCAAATTTCTTCCAGAGTATAGGAATGGCTAAGATCAGTATTTTTCTGTCACTTTCGCGCCAGTTAGTATACCTGCTCCCGGGATTACTTCTGCTTCCACCCTTATATGGTGTAAAAGGGGTATGGATCAGCATGCCTGTCTCTGACGGATTGGCTTTTGTAACAGCGGTAGTGATTTTGATGGTGTATATCAAGAAAGTAAAAGAAAAAACATCCGGACAGAAGCTATAAACCGGTGAAACAGAGACTTGATACAGACAAAAGAAAGGCCCGGTTTCGCTGAAACCGGGCCTTTCTTTCATGGAATTGAAACATTACTCAGACTTGATGCTGTTCACCGGATTTTCATTAGCGATATGCCAGGATCTCCCTATAATGAAAACAAAGATAAAGACCAATAAACAAATAGCTGTCACTACATACCAACCTGCATAAACACAGATTGTATCTTCAAATTGACTTATCCACAACAGACTCATGTAGTAAGCTCCGTATGTACCGATGGCAACCGAGAGAATTGCAACCCAGAAGATATCTTTAGATAATAAAAAGAGAATAGATCTGGCTTCGGCACCATTTATTTTACGAATAGCTATCTCTTTGCTACGCCGACGGACTTCATCATTTATATAACCAATCAATCCCATCAGAGTGATAAACAGTATCGTTATAAAAGCCAAAAAAGTGGCGTCACGAAAAATTATTGTGGGCCGATAGTATCGTTCTAAATCCTGTTCTAAAGACCTAAACTCTATATCCTCTTGCGGATATATCTTTTTCATTTCATTATTCAGTCTATGCAAGTTCTCTGTAAAAGGTTCCTTGAGACGAACATGGACATTCCTCAAATTAGTACCATATTCAATTTCCAAAGGTTCATCATCAGCCGGAAGCACACCACAACAAAAAGGAGCAAGCACGCCAACCACCGTACCTCGATTAGGAACTATCTCGCCAACCCCACTACCCTTCCAGCCCATCTTCTCTACATATGGCTGATTAACCAGAAACTGCCTTTCACCTGTAAAATTACGCCCAGCCTTGATATGAAGTCCCAATAATGGAACAAAGTCTTTGTCGAATGCCGCACAACGAGGAGTGAAAAGAACTTTTCCACCTTCATCAGTTACCTCCCGATTCCCAAACCAGGTCATACTTCCACGAATAGAAGCTACCCCCTCCACATAAGGTAAAGATTTCAGGTTATTACGTGCGTTGTCAGGTTCAGCAAAATCATGCTTACAAGATGCAACACCCTTCGGCTGATATCCCATATCCCTATTTATAATGTAGTGACACTGAAGATATGCCACACACATCAATCCAAAGATAAAAGCCACCCCTGCAAATTCAATAAACAACAATATCCTTTTCCATCCCCTATTCTTTTTAATATAGGGATGGAAGACCTGAGTAACGGGAATCAAAGAAAATACTTTTCCGGGCAATATGCCTCCAATAACAAACAGAAAGGTAACTACCGATAATGGAGCCCATAAATTATGCCAGGTAAAAAGAGATGATAAGGATACCTCTGCCAATTCTTCGATCTTTTCCTGAAATTGGAATAGAAATATGATCATAAGCACCAGGGAAACACCGATAATCAAAGCCGTTTCATATATAAACATAGAAAATATAGCCTTATCGGATGCACCGTTACACTTATGAATTCCAATTCCTTTGGCACGCTGAGAAAGTGAGGAAACAAAAATAAGCACATAGTTCATGGTGGCCGCAAAAAGAATGGCGAATCCTAACAAAGATAATATGAGAATCGTCCTTTTCACATCTGAATGTTCCAGGTGAATAGTCCGCAAAGGAACCACAAACATATGTAAGTGCATATTCATGTCTGAGGGAATATGTTTTGCAATTACTTTATCAATGTCAGTATTAATAACATCAGCACTCCTTTCTCCATCTTTTAAACGAATAAAGGCATTGTAATTACCACCACTCGTCCAGCCAGGACGTCCCCAACCATATTTACTATGACTGGCAAAAGACAGGACGGCTTCGTGACGTTCCAACGATACATTATACGGAAGATCGGCAAATACTCCTTTTACCAAAGCTTCTACGGGAGTGCCCCAAACCATCATATGCAAAGTCTTTCCAATAGGATTTTCTTCACCGAATGCTTCTCGTGCAACCGACTGTGATAAAAAGAGCACATCAGGATTGGTCAAATCATTCGGATTACCACTAATGACCTCAATTCCCATAGTACGGAAATAAAGGGAGTCTGATAAAATAAAAGATTTATTCATCTTCCGATTACCTATTTTGAAAATAGCTTCAAAAGATATACTTGAGCAAACCGCACTTTCCACCTCCTTCGGAAACTCCTCAGCAACTGTCGATGCTATCGGTATTAATGTATATGATCCTGCATTTCCTTTGATCACTCCATCCTTAATCCATTCCGTCTTTACAATGTAAAGGTTGTCCACATCCTGAAAACAGTTATCATAACTCAGTTCGAAAGCTACCCGAGAAAATAAAATGATAGATACCAATAATCCCAACGACAATGAGATCACCTTAATGACACAACTTCTACGATCGCGAATTAATGTCTGAATGGTATAATGGAATTGTTTCATTGTTTTGTCTTTTTACATATTAAATCATCACTATTCGTTCTTGATACTGTTCACCGGATTCTCATTAGCCACATTCCAGGACCTCCCGATGACACTTCCCATGATCAACAACAAGATAATTATGATCACGACAAGAAAATGTCCCCCATTGACTGATACCCGGTCAGAAAACTGTTCCAGCCATTTATTACTTACAATATATGCAAATACTATTCCGACCAGAACAGCACTTAGTGCCGTCCAGAAAATATTCCCGGAAACCAAACGAAGAATATCCGGCACTTCGGCACCGTTCACTTTACGAATGGCAATTTCTTTGCTACGACGTTGAATTTCATCATTTACAAAGCCGAACAGTCCCATCAAAGCAATCAACAGGATAGCAATAGAAGCTATAATCACGACATTACGGAAACGGCGGACCTCTTGATATTGCTTATCAATCTCCTGACGGGCAGAACGGAATACAATATCTACTGTCGGAAAAGCCTCTTTCATCAATGTGTTAATCTTAGCCAGGTTCTCACCAAAAGGTTCTTTCAAAATAATATTCCGTTTATTAAGCACATTCATCCATTCCAAATTACTCATCAGTGCTACAGGAGCCTGTGGCATGTATGCACTTTGTACAAC
>ENA-UEPG01001847-UEPG01001847.1-human-gut-metagenome-genome-assembly--contig:-NODE-1847-length-14972-cov-3.807519_pt1 | contig 14972 bp, 9 predicted proteins | sample MGYA00242893_ERZ507902 | MGnify/ENA primary metagenome ERZ507902 (study PRJEB26167, sample SAMN06115491) | human gut metagenome | host: Homo sapiens | place: China:Gansu | collected 2015-04-23 | study... | reverse complement strand
TGCGGCGAGCGCATGGGACATTATAAAAGGAATTATTTCGGGCCTACACGGGCCGGTGTGTCACTCATTTATTTCATACGATGAAAGTTATGGTAATTCTCTGCTGCATACTCTGGTTCTGCACCTCCTGCACGTTCGATTTTGACGAGCCGCAGGTGTGTCCCTACAATGTACGGCTGAATTACCGCTATGCCGGAAGACCCGATGCCGGACAGCTCGCCATGTATGTGGACAATATCCAACAGTTCCTTTTCGATGCGGACGGGGTGCTGGTGGATACTTGGACATTGCAGGGCGACAGTCTGGAATACTGGCAGGGAGAATTACCTCCCGGACACTACACCCTCGTGGCATGGGGAAACCAAAGATATGAAAGTGACATACTACCCCCGCCGCAACCCGGTGTGACAAAAATCCGTGAACTGGTAATGACCTCGGCCACGAGAACACCCGCAGGAGGATACCGGACCAATACCGAACGGCTCTATTACGGATATGGCACATTCGAAGTTCCCGCCACAGGGGTTTCAGTGAACAGGACCGTATACCTGACACACTGCCACGCCGTGCTCCGGATAACCGTACATTGGGAAGACGGGTACTATCCTGCGGAAGGAACGGGCGGATATACGCTCCGTATGCGGGGCGTGCCTTGCGAATACGGTTTTCCGGCAGGTTACGACATACCGCTGGCTGTGGGCGACGGGGCTTTCACATTCCCTTCCATAGGTAGCCCGGTGACGTGGCACCAGACCCGGGCGGCAATGAACTACAATGACGAACTGACGGGGGAACTGGTGACGTACCGCCTGACATCGGGTTCGCACCCGTTGCTGAGTATCTACCGGGGCAATGAAAAGATTATGAAGGAGATAGACCTGCAACTATTCTTTCGCAAACTGCCTGTCAGTATGGATGAAAACACGGAACAGGAATTCGACCTGCTGGTAACCATAGGGCGGACGATTGTGGTAACGCAAATGAATGCGTCGGACTGGACGGAAGGAGGAGGACTCGGATAAATTGAAAGTTGAAAATTAAAAATGAGGCATATAAAGAAAATATTAGGAGGCTTGGTTGGGGTACTGCTGGCGGCGGAAGCATGGGCGGGCGGAACTCCGGTACTCAGTTCGCATGTCTTTACGCAAGGAGACAGTCTTCATATAGAACTGCTGTTGAATCTGGACGATACCAAAGCAGGGAATGCGGAGGCTTACCACTTTACGCCCGTGCTGCGCAGTGCGGGACGCTTGCAGGAACTTCCGGCAGTGGTGGTGAGCGGGCGTCGTCGTGCCCGTGCCGATCACAGACAGCAGGCGCTCCAACCCACACCCGGTTATATTCCTCCTTACTGCACGCTTTATGCCCGAAACCGGAAAGACAGTATCAACTATCATGTGTCCGTCGCTTACAGTCCGTGGATGGAACATGCCTCGCTGGTGCTGATGTGTGAGCAACGGGACTGTTGCCGGATGAAGATTCTCGGAGTGGAGCCGCTGATGGCAGACCTTGATTTGGCAAGCCCTTTCCGGGTGCCGCAGGGGCAGATAATGATTTCACAGGGGCAGGCAGCGGGTTCGCAAGGACAAGTAGCGATTCCGCAGGCGGTTGTGGAAAGGCAGGAAACGGGTGCTACCGACCGACGGGAAACAAAGGGCCGTGCAGACTGCATGCCCTGTGCTGAATGTACGGCTATGGTGACTTACCTTACTCCCGAGGTGGAAACACAAAAACACCGTTCGGAAAGTGCCACCTTATATATAGACTACCCAACAGGAGTGTATGATGTCCGCCGGGAGTTCCACAACAACCATTCTGAACTAGAGAAACTGGACAGCCTGATGCGTCCGCTCATCAAAGGGAATCTGGCAAGCATCTCTGAAATTTCCATTTGCGGCTACGCTTCGCCTGACGGAACATACAAAGACAATGAAATACTTGCTTCCAACCGCGCCCGCTGTTTTAAGGAATATATGTGCGCAACGTATACGCCGGGACACAACCTTTATAAAGTATCTTCCATACCCGAAGATTGGGACGGGCTGGTGGAACTGCTGAAACAGCATCCCATGAAACACGGTGACGAAGTGCTGTCTCTTATTTCACGGACAGGCATTTTCGAAGGACGCGAAAAGCAGTTGATGGATATGTATGGAGGAAATGTATATAGGGAACTTTTGCAAGACTATTTCCCACAATTAAGGCGCATACGGGTTACGGTGGGTTATGAAGCCCGGGCTTTCAATATCGAAGAGGCGGCAAGCCTGATATACACACATCCCCGCCTGCTGTCATTGCAAGAGATGTACCGAGTAGCCGCTTTCTACCGTCCCGGCACGGAGCAATATCGTGAAGTTTACGAGATAGCCGCTTATCACTTCCCGGACGATGCATTGGCAAACATCAATGCCGCTTCGGCGGTAATCATGGCAGGCGACCCGATAAGTGCCCGGCAATATCTGGATAAGGTAGCGGACGATCCGCGTGCGTGGAATGACTTCGGTGTACTGGCTTATCTGGAAGGTGACTGGAAGAAAGCGGAAGAATGGTTTCGCAAGGCATTGGGCATAGAGCCGGAAAAGGCGAGGAAGAACCTGAAGAAAATGAAGAATGAAGAATGAGGAATGAGGAATGAGGAATTAAGGATAAAATATAAAAGATAAGTAATGAAAATAAATAGTAACTACATAAAACACTACAAGTTATGAAAAGATTAGCTAAATTCTTGCTACGCCTCTCATTGGCGGTGCTACCATGCCTGACGGCAGCTTGCACCTCGGAGGTGGAAACAGTAGGCGAAACTCCCGGAACACCGGAGAATCCGCAGGCCAATGACCCCAACCGCCGTTCGGTGGTAATCTCTTTGCAAAACAAACTGATTCTGGTGAACGGTACGCCGGAAAGCCGTGCCGCCATGCCCCGTGACGGCATAGCCGAAGACGACGAAAGCCGCATTGAAAGTTTTGATATTTATGCTTTTGGTAGCGATAAGGAAGAAGGACCTTATACTTTTCAGGAACGCTTTGCCTACCGTACGGAAGCCGGTAACCTGCCCGCAGGCACTTCTCCGCTCGACCTGAAATCGGATGAAGCAGCCGGGAAGGTGAATGTGGTGTTCTATCCCCGCAAGGGTCTATTCACCAAGTTTTATTGTGTAGCCAACCAAACGAAAATGAATGATACGACAGGTCATGAGTACATCGACTATATACCGTTGCAACAGAGTTCTCAACAGGCAAGCACGCCGGGCGATGCAGTAACGACACCCGGCATTCCCACCGAGAATGACTTTATCAAACTGAATACCCCGTTATTGGAACCCACCGGTTTCAATAATGATATCCTACTTGCCCCACTGCCCATGTCCGGTGCCAACGGGCAACCGGTTGACTTGCGGGAATACAGCATGGGGACTTATGTGCGGCTGAATATTTCGCTCACCCGTGCCGTGGCGCGATTTGACGTGGTGAATGATGCCGTAAAGTCTCATTTTACTATTACCGATATCAGTATGGGCAACGGGCGACAAGGCGTAACACTGTTTCCCATTCGGGCTATAGGCGACGTTCCCGCCACACCCGGACAGTTGATTACATATCCCTACCGCCCTTTTGACGGGCTGAACGCCAACGCAGGAACTACTACCAAAGCTTTCTATTGCTACCCATGCAAAGCAATGGATGACGGATTCCTGATATTGAAAGGACTGTATGCGGTGAATCTGACAGACGAGAAGAAAGAGGTTTCTTACCGCATCCCCTTCGAACGGGTAAGTGACGGTAACGGCACACGTATTGAAATTAATCATAACCATCGCTACACAGTACAAATCACAGAGGCTGATCCTTTTGAACTGACAGCCAATATCCGTCTGGTGGACTGGGAAACGGGCGATTATATTGACGATTATGAACCAGATAACGGGCTGGATGCCATCACCGTATCCGAACTGTTGCCTGACGGTGAAACCACCTATGATGTCAACACCAATATTGTCACACTGGCACTTAAGGTAGGCAGTGGTTTCAATATATCCACTGGTTCCAATGCCGGGGTAGAGGCAAAACTAAGCTATTACGGCGGAACTACGGAAACCGAATGGCTGGAATTGGAAGAAATACCCGTCACGGTTACACGTGCAGGCGGCACACAGCAAGTAAAATACAAAGTATCTTTCAAAGAGGACTACATGGGCGACAGCTATCCCCGCGGCATCCTTCGCCTGATAGACAAAGCGGGAAGCGATGAAGAAGTGATATTGATAGATACCACCTTTGGCGTACCTACCGTAGAAACCACAGCCGGTACAATGAACCCGGATGGAATAAACAACTGGGATGCGGCAGAAAATACACTCTATCTGGTACAGGCAACCGGTACTAACGTCTCTACAGGTGCGATAACCGTCAAATCCATAGGTGGCAGCAAGATAGAACTTCCCGCCGGTTCGGGCATCACCGTCAGTCCGGCTTCAAGTACAAACACCATACAGGAATACACTTTCAAGTGGGCAAGTACGGATGCTACCGACCTGACGGAGAAAGAACTGGCCATCGCTCTGAAAAACTACTCGGATGAAACAAAAATCGGGAATGTCAAAGTGAAATTGCTGCCCAACCGAATCAGTAACTTACAGTTAACAAATGCAGGGACAGGTATCAGCCTTTCGGCCATAACGGCTACTACTGCCACACTTACCATGCCTATCATCAAGGACAGGCAATTCACCATCACGATGGATAGTTATGACAAAGTCACCGTCAGTAAATGTCCGGCATGGTTGGAAAACATCACACCACCGACCACACGTAGCACCCCAGAGAGTAAAGCCACAAGTTTTACCTTCAAACTGATAGAGAATGCAGCGAATTTCGATGATACGCAAATCGTGTTTACTAATGCTGGAGGCATAGGTATGACGGTGAACATAGTACAGGTATTCCAAACACCTACAGTTACACTCGTTGGCAATCCATTACCAACAGCCAATACTTACAGTGGGACCAGAATGACTGCCAAACAAGTAAAGAGTGGGGCTACTTCCACGTATCAGATAAAGATGTATTGGCTGGGAGGGAATGACTTTTACAGTGCTAACAGCAACTTCATATACAGTTTGGCAAGTACTGAAAGCAACTCCACTAAAATTTACCGGGTAGGAATCAGGGCAAACACTTACAGTGCTAACGGAACATTCAACTTCGACATCCGGAATCTTAGAGACGCAAACAAGAAAATTACCCATACCATAGAATATGTGTCTTCACGCCCCACTATGCGCAACAATAGTCCTTCAAATTGTATAGAATATAATGTATCCGGCGATGCATCTGCCAATTTTTATGTAAGAAATGACATTAGTGACTTGTATGGAAAGACTTCACTTTCTTTCTCCATCAATTCTCCGGGTGGATTGAAGACACCTTCTTATTTCAGTGGTAATTTTACGATAACCAATACACATGCTTGGAGCATCTCCGAGCCGTGGGATACATTTCAACTGGCTACTTCCGGAAGAATTAACATGAGCGGCGGAAATGCTGGAAACGTATCAATAGGTAGTTACACTTTCGAATCAAAAGCATCCGCTTATTTTCAAAATCTAACCATAGCGTTCTATAATAGATTGCCTATTGGATACGGAGTGTGGGCAACCAAGATAAATGGAGTGTATTGCGCAAGAGCAGCAACATATATATACTATGAATCTGCCGTTGAAGAGATTGCTAAAATGGGAAATGGTTGGTCAATGCCTGGTTGGCCAAATATACAAGGACTCTTTGGGATTGGCGACTGGTCAGAGAATAGGTCAACAACCAAAACCTATATGTCCTATTTTTCCAGTGCTTTCAGTAAAGGTAAATGTTATACTTCAGATAATTCATATACTTCAGATAATTCAAAAATACTGAGATGCGGCATAGACATCAGTAACATAAATACGGGAAACAACACCGCCACATATAAGTGGGTATTAATGGATATATACGCGGAAGGTGACTATTACGCGGTTGCTATCCATTATTAAATGGCTCTGTCCCGTTCGTTCGTCCCGGCGGATTTGTAATCCGACACATCACACCCGATCAAAGGATTAATTCTTATCGGATTACAAATCCTAATACCAAACACAAGCGGATTGCAAATCCGCTTGAACGAATACCGTTTGAAAATTCCTTCATTGGGCATAGCTGGCAACAGCACATTCGTTCTTTGACATGTTGGAATGATTTTTTTGTGAAATACCCTCCCCACTTTTCTCCAAGAAATTCATTCCCTCATGCCCTAATTACCCGATTTATTAACCCGGCAGAACTACGGTTTTACCGACATTACTAATTATAAAAACATAGAGATTATGGCAAACGAAATCAAGTATCAAATCAACGGCCAGTTGGCGGACAACACCGTGACCGTGGACAACAAGGAGGATGTAATCCTCGTCCCCGTCTCCATCGGTAACGCCGATGAAAACCGCATCATTGCCGAACTGAAAGCCGAAGACTCCGGTCTGCGTGAGGAAACCATCCGTCACGTCTTCGACCTGCAGAAGCGTGTCATCAAGCGGTTGCTGATGACCGGAGTGAGTGTGAACACAGGGCTATATTACGCTTCTGTCAGCTTCCGGGGCATCATAGAGAACTCCACCTGGAACCCGGCAAAGAATTCCATCGTGGTGAACTTCAACGTAGGCGCCGACCTGCGGGAAGCCATCAAGCAAACCACGGTGGGCATCATCGGCGAGAAAGGCAGCGCCATGTACATCGGCAGTGTGCAGGACACTTCCACCCGCGCACTGGATGCCTCAGCCACCGCCGGACGTGCTTTCACCCTCACTGGCAGCAAGCTGAAAGTGGTGGGAACAGCCCCGTCGGTAGGTATCCTCCTGACGAGCAGTAAGGGTACGGAAACCAAAGTTACCGAAGACCTCTGGGTGACCAACGATCCCTCGAAACTGACATTCATCATCCCCGCCGATCTGGCCGACGGAACGTATGAACTGCAAGTAACCACACAGTTCAGCGGCAACAGCAAGACGCTGCTGAAAACCCCGCGCAGTGTAATGAAAACCATCTATATCGGCACGGCACCCTCTGGGGGAGGCAGTGGCAGCGGTAGCGGAGAGGGTGGCTTGGAAGAGGACCCGTTAGGATAGGATAGACAATGGTAATCGGCCTGTTGCAACTGACACTTACGGTCTGTTGCGACCGACGTTTACGGTCTGTTGTGACACCCGCAATAGTGCGGCCTGCCGAATACCCTTAAAAATAAGATTATTAACTTTCAAATAAAAGTATAGACAAATGATGAAAAAAAGTAACATGCTTTGGATGCCCGCACTACTGGCCCTGCTTGCAGGATGCAGCCAGAACGAGTTGGGCATTGACGACACTCCCACAGGCGGAGCGCAAGGCAAAGAGATCCGTCTCGTATTTAGTGGCGGAGGAGAGTCGCAGGAATACACCCGCGCCATCGCTTCCGAGAGTGAAAACCAGATTGATAATCTGGATATCTATGTGTTTGCCGCTACCGCCGACGGCGGAGACTACCAGTATCTGGAAAAGTGGACGGCCGCCGCGGATGACAACACCGCAGCCAAAACCTTCAAACTGAGCGGTGCAGGAACCGACCGGAAAGCATCCATCTTCCCTACGGAACTGAAAGGCATCCCCAACCTGAAACTGTATTGCGTGGCAAACAGCACCACACTCTACCAATCTGACGGAACTGCAATCGCTCCCCTGACAGCGGTGACTACCAACGCCGCCACCGGAGCCATCGAGAATCCGGGCACGAAAGCCGTGGATTTCGAAAAGTACTTCACCGCCAAACTACTCCCGACAGGCACCGCACTGGGCACCCCGCTGGTGATGACCGGAAGCGGTACAACAAAGATACTGGGCAACATCGCCACGGTGAACATCGAACTGAAACGCCGCGTGAGCCGCTTCGACATCGACAACGAATCCGCCAAGACGGGACTGATTATCGAAAGCATCTCTCTGGGCAATGGACGAAACCAATCTACTGTGATGCCGGGCACGCTGGCCGACCTTAGCGTCCCCGATCGCGCCACCAGCCTCATCCAGTACCCCACCGCCGAAGGCAGCTACCTGATGCTGCCCAAAGCCAACCAGGGAGTGACGGAAAGTGCCCTCTATACTTATCCGCTCAAGGATACGGACAAAGCGTTCCTCATCATCAAGGGCAAATACCAGAACCCGATGCAGAAAGACCCCGTTCCGGTGGAGTACCATCTTGACATACAACGGGTGCCTGATGGAGGCGGTGATCCTAAGTTCATGGATGTAGTAGCCAACACCCGCTACACCCTGCACATCAAGGAAGTGATGGAAGCCACCATCACCGCTTTCTTCGAAATCGTGGACTGGACCAGCGGCGGTGGAGTCATCATCAAACCCGATAATGCGGCGCCCGTAGTGACCACCCTGAATGTGGAAGGAGCCGACACACCCGTCACCACCAAGGAAATCAGCGTGACCGCCGACGGTGCGGAGAAAACCATCACACTGACCGCTACAGCCAGCGGCAAGGTACAGCCAAGGTTCAGCACCACAACCGGATGGGACATCAGTTGGTTGACGCATAAGGTTGCCGATTATAAGTCGGAAGTGGTGGATGGAGTGCCTACCACCACCATGACCTTCAATTACACACTGACTGATGGCACCCCCTATGTCCCCGTCACGCTGACACTTGCCAATGAATCGGCTTCGCAGGATGAATCGGTATATACCAAGCTGACCATCGTGCCGCCCGCCACAGCCCCGGCATTGGACTTTGCCACACCGGATGCGGCTACGGGGAACTTCAACCTGTATGATAAGGCAAACAACAAGCTCACGATGTACAAAACGGGTAAGAGCAACATCACACTCGGGGCAAGCTGTCCCTTCGGCACGAAGCTGGTATTGCCCAACACGCTTCCCTGGCTGGAAGTATCGAAAGCTGCCACAGGACCTACACCAAGCACATCGGGCACTCCCGCCACGGATGTATCCGTTGCCACTCCGGTAGAGGAGTATTACACGCTCACGCTGAAGGATGTGACGGCAACCAGTGCTGCGGACAGCAAGTTCGAGATTATCAGTCTGGGCGATGATACCAAGAAACAGGAACTGACGGTGGAACTGCTTGACCCTGCCATTGCAAAGATTGAGCTGACGGGAACTCCGGGCGGAGCTGTTTATGCCGACAATAAGATTACCGATGTGCCCCGCACCGCCGCAGCCACCGTTGAGGTGGAAGTAACTTCTCCGCAAGGCGTGACGGCCAGTACCTTGTCCTCCTGGTTCACCGTTGCAGAAACCACTGCCTTTACAAGAACTTCCCCAACGGATGCCACCGGCAGCCAGGTATTCACCCTGACCGTGAAAGATGCCGTCACCGACTTCACAGCCGCACCGATTGTGCTGAAAAACAATATCTCGGGCATGGAAGACGTGACAGTGCTGGTAAGTCCGGCCGCACCCGTCGCTCCTTAATTCAGCAATATGAATAACTTGCTAAATATCAGTAAATAACCGATTAATAACAATAAGATCATGATTAAAAACAGAAAACAGTTTTCCGCATGGGTGATAGGCTTGCTTGCCCTCTCACTGGCGGGTTGTAGCGAAGCGGAAGTGCTGCCGGCAACCACTCCCGGCGATGACCCGCTGGCCGGTGATCCCACACGCCGCGAAGTCATCCTCGGCTTCCAGAACAAGCTGAACATAAAGACGGCGGGCACCGATACCCGTGTCGCCACCCGTGCCGATGCCCCCATCGCCACCACCGAAGAGAATGAAATCACCTCACTGGACATCTATGTATTCTCCTCGGACAAGGAGGAAGGCCCGTACACCTATCAGGAACGCTTCTGCTACCGTTCGGATGGTTCCACCATCCCCAATGCGACCAAAATCGTACTGACAGTGGAAGGCAACAACGTGGCACTCGCCACCCTGCGCCCCAAGAAAGGCCTGTTCACCAAGTTCTACTGCATTGCCAACCAGCCGAAACTGCTGAAAGCCGGAGCGGAATACACCGTCTTCACCCCGCTGGAACAGAGTTCCCCGGGTGCGGATTACAACGTCGTGACGAAGGCGGGTGTACCGACCGAGACGGATTTCCTCACCTTTACCACCCCGTTGCTGGACCCTTTCGAAGCCACTGACGTATTGCTGACGCCCCTGCCGATGGTGGGTTCTTACAGCCCCGCACTTGATTTGCGGGACATCAGTATGGGTTCACGTACACGCATCAACATGACGCTCTCGCGTATCGTCTCCCGTTTCGACATTATCAATGACGAGAAGCTCTCGCATCTCACCATTACCAGTGTATCGATGGGACACGGCCGCAAAGGGGTTACTTTCTTCCCAGTGGTTCCTGTGGAGGATGCAGACCCTGCTAAAACGCTCATCACTTATCCCGACCGTGACTTTGACGGCGTTGATGCCAATAAAGGAACGCAGACAGGCGCTTTCTACAGTTATCCCAGTCCGATTACCGACAAGGGGTATCTGATTATCAAGGGCAAGTACGCGCTGAACATGACGGACCTGCCGCAGGAGGTGAGTTATATGGTGGATTTTGAGCAGTCGGTAGCGGGTACGGGCGGATCATTGAAGTGAAACCTAACCATCGCTACACAGTCCGCATCACGGATGCCGACCCGTTCAAACTGGATGTGAACATCACCGTCTCGGACTGGACGGACGGCGGAGATTTCGAGTACCAGCCGGAAAATGAACTAGCTATCGGAACGCTGGCAGGAGCTGGAGCAACTACCATTGCAGGCAATAATGAAGCTACCGTCTCACCAGATGAAACCGAATATTTCAGCATACCTTTCACCAGTAATTCGGAAGCGGAATGTAGCATTGTCTATACAAGTTCTCCGGGCGGAAGTGCCGAATGGCTGAAGACGGAAATCACGAAGGATGTGGTGACCCGTGCCGGATCGGTTAGCTATACCTGCAAGGTGTCAAAAAACACAGAGTATACGGGAAATCTGTTCCCGAAAGCCATCATTGTATTGCGCAGCAAGGCGGGACGTGAGGAAAGCCAGATTGTGGTGAAAGCCGCAGTGGGAGTACCTACAGTGGCTGCGGCGGCAGGTACGCCATCGGAACCGGATGGGGCTAGTTCCTACACTGCGGGTACTGAAACACCGGATGTGACAACCGGAGTGCTCAGTATGCAAAAACAGGAGAATGCGGGCACTACTTCGTCCATGAAGCTGACCGTTACTGCCAAAGGTGGCAGCAAGCTTTCCGGTCTGCCCGCCTGGCTGAAAGCTGACAAAGCGGTGGGACATGACACCGAAGCCGTGGACTACACCCTGACACTGGATCAGAATGCGAAGGATTTCCCAACAGGGCCATTCCCCGCGAATGCAGCGGCAACCTTTGAAATCCAGAATCTATCGGATGCGGCTAAGAAGGTGACGGTAACGGTGAATGTGACGGAAGCGACGATAGTACCGTAAAAAAGGACAAGGAACAATGAAAAAGGTCTTTGTTACATAAGAAAAAACTTTTGAAATAAAGAATCGGGTAGGAAGAGAACGAAGGGGTTTTCTTCCTACTTTGGTTTTAGAGATTTTTAATTGGAAAGTTTACATATGTTTCAAGGAGTATCGGAAAGTATAGCATACTCCCACTCCAATCCTCCAGCATGCTTACGCTTAGGATTATTACCACAGCACAAACAGATTGCCGAGCTGCTTATATTGTATTTCTCAGCAGCTTCCCTAAATGTACTGAATATCTCTCCTGTAGTGATACATCTTATTTTCTTACTTCTTTGTTGTATTGTATTCTTCATTTTGCAACTTTTACAACTGCTTCCCCGCAATAAGTTCCCTGGATATGCCTGCCAAACCTTACCACATTCACTACATTGTACTAATATTGGTTTATGTCTGCTCACATAGGTTCCTATAATTTTAATTGTAGGTAACAATCGTGTGATTTCCGCAACAAAATCATCATGGCTTCTTCGTGCCTTATTAGAGCACTTCGGACAACCCGTTCTATTCAATTTCGCTAAAAGGTGATACGGTTGGGTAGCCCATATATAACCGCACACTTTACATTTGATTGTTACGCGAGCGTCAATGTTGATATATTCTGTCAGAGGAATAATATTGGGCTGTAGCAGACTTAATTTTTCAATAAATTCATTATGTGTCATTTTTAAAGTACCAGCACATTTAGGACACCCCGTACCTAAACGTAAAGAAGATGGCCGCACATGCCATTCATAATTACAAATCTTACATTGTGCTTTAATTCTAGTATTGGCTCCTGCAAAATCACCAATAATTTCAACTTTATCATTAATATTAGATAGTTCTTCTTTAAACTCCTCCGTACTCATCCTTCTCGAATCAACTTGAGCATTCCTTTTAATCTCATCCCACTCACTTACATCAAGGTTTGAGTCTAATCCGAACTCAGAAAGAATAGTTCTTGTCATTTCAATCAATTTATCTGTATTCCGACGGGAGGCAAGATCGCACTGTGTCACCAAGCAATTTTCAAAAGGAGCAGTCTTACCATCATAGTGGTCGTATATAGTTATAAGTTTAATACCCTTATCTTTACACAAGAGATGCTTTTCCCAGTCCTTTGTAACCAGCTTCCTATGCCAATGCCACGAACCGGGCTCTACAGCAACTTTCAAATTAGGTACATATATGTCTAATTCAACCCCTATCGCAGTTTTCTCTCTTGATATTACTTTAGGCTTGCCCAAAATATGAGCAAATGAGTGATATATGAACTGCTCTAGAAAGGAGGTACAGGATCTGTGGCAGTTCGGGCAGCCACGTTGGTTCAGAACATCATGAGGCGTTATTTCGTATTCATACCCACAGGCATTACAATGAAGCGGCATAAAGGTATGATTGTTTATATACGTTCCGCCTTCCCTGACAACAATATTCGGGTCGATTTTATGGAGACGCTCCAAAAACATCTCCATCGTCAAGCGCTGAGACGCTCCTTTATGGGACCGCCCACATTCCGGACATCCCCTACCACTAAGAACATGTGCAGGAGTAATATCACATTCATGCCCACATTTCAAGAATCTGAATTTAGTTTTTTCGAGCGCCTTCACATACCGGCCAATTACGACAACATCATCTCTTTGTGATTTTAAGTCCTTCACAAATTCTGCATGGGATTTCAGTTTGACTCCGGCACACTTGGGACATCCATGTCCGTGCAATAGACTTGCTGCACTCGGAGACCATTCACAACCACATTTATCACATCTTACAGCAATTTTAGAGTTATACCCCTTGTATGTTCCCAAGAGAGTAATTTTAGCGTTCTGTGCTTTCAATTCACGACAGAAGTCTATATGACTTTTTTTCTTTACCATACGACTGAAACATTTCTCCTGACGATTCAAAACGCCTGTAAGAAGCCAAAGAAACTCCTGATTTCGTAGCAAGCATATTTTGCGTCCAGCCTTTTTCCAGTCGCCTCTGCTTTACCCGTTCAGCAACACCCAGCATCAACAAATCGGGCGTTTTGTTTATAAGTGACAATATATCATCATTTACTCCATTTCTCATGCAATAACTACTATTATATGAGCACTTACAAAGTTAATCATAGTTTCAATTATCAAACCAATAAGATGAAAATAATCACTTTAAGAGTGGTTGGGAAGCTTCCTCCTACCCTATTTCATCTTTCCCAAAATCTTAGGGAACTGCCAAAAGAACAGCAACGTGCAGCAAATTGCAGCCGTAGCATCGGATATTGCCTCAGCCGCATATACTCCGGTCACTCCCATAAAACGGGGCAGTATCAGTGCCAACGGAATCAAAAGAATCGCCTTACGGAGCAAAGCGATAAAAATGGATATCTTGGCTTGTCCCAATGCCACAAACATATTCTGGCAAGCACGTTGCAATCCGAAAATGGTCATACCACCCAGAAAGACAGGCATTGTCCAACGAACCGTCTCCATCAGCCGTTCATCGCTCGTAAAAGCTGATGCAACCGTTGAAGGGAAGAGAATCATAAACAACATCAGAATCAGATTGAAGGAAAACATGGTAAACAGGGCAATACGGAAACAGTCCTTCACACGCTGCCTGTCTCCATGCCCATAATTGTAACTCACAATCGGGACAAAGCCTTGCGCAAACCCCGTCAGCGGCACACTGGCAAACTGCATCGAGGTCTGTAAAATAGTCAGTGCACTGACGTAGATATCTCCAAACTCCTTCAAGCTACTATTCAGTACAAAACCTACCAGACTCTCCGTACTTGCCATAATGAACGGAGATACACCAAGAGCCAGCATCGCAGCTACAATTCCCCGGTTCAATTTCATATAGCGTCGCTCAAGAGGCAGAGAAGCCTTTCGGGAAAAAAGGAAAGACAATACCCACGCAGCACTGCAAGCCTGTGAAATCACCGTAGCCAAAGCCGCACCTTTTACTCCCATATCGAACCAGAAGCTAAAGATAGGATCAAGAACGATATTCAATAAAGCTCCGATCAGGACAGAGTACATGGCAATGGCAGGACGCCCCTGGGCATTGATAAAAGAATTCAGTCCGGTGGAAATCTCCACAAAGATGGTTCCCAGCAAATAAATGGAGAGATAATCGACGGCATATCCCAAGGTATGCTCTGAGGCACCTGTAAAGAGGAGGATAGGCTCCATAAAGGTATAGGCTATGGAAGAAGTCAGCAGGGTGAACAGAATCAGCATGACAAAACCGTTCCCCAATATCTTCCCGGCACGCTGGCGGTCACCTTGCCCGAGGGCTATGGCAGCCAGTGGCGCACCACCTCCACCTACAATTGCCGAAAAAGAAGAAATCAGTACGACAAGAGAAATGGTTACCCCCACGCCTGCCAACGCATCGGTTCCGATGCCCGGTATGTGTCCGATATAGATACGGTCGACAATGCTATAAAGCAAATTGACGA
>ENA-UEPG01001837-UEPG01001837.1-human-gut-metagenome-genome-assembly--contig:-NODE-1837-length-15016-cov-9.418167_pt1 | contig 15016 bp, 8 predicted proteins | sample MGYA00242893_ERZ507902 | MGnify/ENA primary metagenome ERZ507902 (study PRJEB26167, sample SAMN06115491) | human gut metagenome | host: Homo sapiens | place: China:Gansu | collected 2015-04-23 | study... | reverse complement strand
AAATTTAATACTTTTATCGCTATGTTCCTAATTTTCAAATAAATAATTCTAACCCTTATATCGAACTCACGTTAATTTATTTCTTCACGATTACTAAACATCTTTTTCGCAGAAAATGTGTTATCGTTGTCAACGACTAACAAAATAGCACATTATGATATGCTGGAGTTTCATCATGCGGCTGCTATTGTGGAGACAGGAGTAGAGTTGCCCGACAAGCTTTGTCAAATTTCATTTAGACTCGGGCTGTTGTGGTGGTTGGATTTTCTCTGTTTTACTTTGAACGTTTTTCTTTTTGCCATATTTCTTCATTTTGAGCCACGCTGCTTTTTTAGCTTCGTATTGCTCCCGCTGTTTTTCTAAATAATTATCTGCCATCGTTTCTATCTATTTATTGGCAAATGTAAAACATAAAATGGATAAATGCAAAGAATCGACTGCTCAATTGGGTAAAAATGGCCGCTCAATTAGTAAGAAACGACCGTATTAATATAGTAAATCGACCGCTTCTTTTAACCAAAAGGAGCGGTCGATTTGCTATGAATGATTGTTCGATATTTAAAACTTAGCCGGATCTATTTCTGCATATTTGATTCGTTGGCGGCGCCAGGTATAAACAGCATGCAATTTCCCATCCTTACCCTGAATAATGCTGGGATAAGAATATTGGCTGATCGGACTATCTTCCAATGTGAGAACAGGCTTCCAACTGATTCCATCTTCCGATACGCCTATGCAAAGCGGAGTACGAGGTCCTTTCGGAGTTCCGGGTAGCGTAGAGAAGTTGTTATAGATAAGCACATGTCTGCCATCCTTCATAGTCACAGCATCCGTCCCTGAATTATTATTCGGAACATCCAGCAATGTAACTTTGCTCCACGTATCTCCGTTATCGCTACTCCAAGCAGTCGCTATCTGTGCATTACGTGTACGGCAAAGTACTTGCAATCTTCCGTCCTTATGTTTCAGGATACTGGGTTGTATGGCATAGATAGGTTTTGCACCTTCTCCCTTGATAGCTTCTCCACCTTCTTGGTCATCTGTATTTATCCCCCCTTTTTTACGGTTTTGAGTAGGTACGGATAATTCTGCATCCAACGGGTCTACCATCTTCCAGGTTTTACCTTTATCATCGGAAATCTCGAAGTGAACACGCCAGCCCTTACTACCTTCCGTACTGGAAGGGCAGATAATACGTCCATTGACATATTCCGGCTTATTCTTAATAGGCCCTAGAAAACCTTTCGGGAGAGGTTCACGTTTACTCCATGTCTTTCCACCGTCACGTGAACGAACCAACCATCCTGTCCAGTCGCTTACTTTCAGCCCTATTTTGTAGAACAGAATCAAATCACCACCGGGAATCTGAAAAAGTACCGGATTCCAACAGGCTTTCCGGCGGGCAATAAGTTTTCCCTTTGCATCCTTTACAGGTGTACAGGTAGAATCAATTCCTGCCAAAGCTGCTTGTGGGTCTTTGAGTGAAAATACCCCGTCAGCGGCAAGTTGGGGAGCAGTCCACTCTTTAGCGCCTTTCGGTTTACGGCATACCCAGATACAACAGTCGGGATTACGTTCTTTTGTCCCGCCAAAGAAAGAGGCTACAAGGTCACCGTTCTTCATCTCTACAATGGTAGCTCCATGACATTCGGGGAAAGAAGCTTTTTCGTATAGAAACTCGTCGCATCGAATTGCGGTGTTTTTAGTAGGTATATCTACACTGAAATGATACTTTCCCGAACCTATCTTCTCTTTTCGTCCATCCGGTAGATGTACTTCGCCCGTTGTATTGGCGGGAAGTTCAATGTCCCATTCGAGATGTGTGGGTGTTTTGCTCCATCGGCTGGTTATCTTTCCGTAGATGCTCATATAGGATGCGTCTACATTGCTTAGCTCCTGGACTTCAAAAGCCGGCTGAAAGACAATATGTTTATAACCGGATTTCCAACGGTCGGCACGGATACCTGCCAGATTATTGAAGCACCAGGGCAATAAGTCGCCTAAGAGCATCACATGGTTTCCACTGTTCATTTCGGGATTTGCCGTATCACCGTTCCATAACTCCCAAATGGTAGTAGCACCCTTTTCAACCATATATCCCCAAGAAGGATATGTCTTGTTGGTGGCAAGCAAGTAAGCCACATCGGCATGACCGCGACGGCTTAATTCACGTAACAGCCATTGTACACCGATTACTCCGGTACTGATATGTCCTTTGTTGGTTGTAATAATGGAAGTTACGGCATTTTTAGCTACTTCTTTGATATAGTTTTTAGGAACCAGACCGAAAGCAAGCGGCAGGATATTGGCAGTAACTGTATTATTGCCATAGTAGATGCTGTCCGGGTATAGTGTATGCCCCGGCACAAGGGAAGTTCCTTCTTTTATATGCAGGAAGCGGGTATTGAACGCGTCTTTCATGCGATGTTCCAAGTCTTCCCATTCCTCCGCATCATTCTTCAATCCTTGCAGGCTTGCAAAACGATGCATCAGTTGCAACACTTTCAGATAATAAGCTGTGGCGATTAGTGAACCGTCCGTTTTGCGGGAAGGGTCTTTGCTGTGGATGAGTTCCAATGATTCGGGCGGAACACACCAGTCACCATATTTGTCTTTGGTGATAATGTAATCCTCTGTCATGTAGTATTCACGAATATGGGACACCCATTTCTTGATAGCCGGATAGTTCTCTTCTATCGGGCGTTTGTCTCCGAAATTGGTGAAAAGCATATCGCAAGCCATAGGCAGGGCAGTAGGCCAGGTCACATTATCCGAGTAATAGTTCCAATAAGCCGGAGCTACGTCAGGGATACAACCATCCTCACGTTGTGCTTCGCAGATGTCACGTGCCCATTTGGTGTACATGGCATGATTATCGAACAGCATACTTTCTCCCCAGCATCCCATGGTGCGATCACCTAGCCAGGGTTGGCGTTCATTGCGTTGGGGGCAATCTACCGGCATGCCTTTATAATTGCTCCGGATACCCCAAAACGCATTACGGACAATCTTGTTCAAAGTCTCGTCGGAACAACTGAAGGAACCTGTATGTTCCATTTCATCTTCCACTACTTCGGCTACAAAATCCTCAGCTTTCGCGCCCGGATAACCGTCAACTTCTACATAACGGAAACCATGATAAATAAAACGGGGTGCCCAAGTGGCATCTTTTGCTTCGTGTCCGCTTATAATATATACATCTGTAGAACGTGCATCACGCAAATTCCTGGTAAAGAGTTCCCCATTAGCTTGCAAAGTTTCCGCGAAGCGGAGACGAATACTGTCACCAGCTTGTCCCTTAATGCGGAAACGTACCCAACCTGCCATATTCTGGCCAAAGTCCAGAATGTATTTGTCACCAAGCTTTTTGATAGAAGCGGGTTTCAACGTATCCATGACTTTCATTCCCGGCATCATTTGGGCGCGCAATGTTCCCGAAGGAATACTTACGCGCTGGGCAGGCATCCAATTCTTGTCATCGTATCCGTTTTGTGTCCAGTTTCCCAGTTCCTTGCGGGCATCATATTCTTCACCGTCATATTCGTTGTTGCTGCGAATGGGGCCTTCGGTAGTCAATTTCCACGAAGTATTTGTGGAAACCGTTTCTTTGCTGCCGTCCGTATATTCCACAATCAGGTTCAGCCGAAGTTTGGGATAACCGAATGTCGGTATCTTGTACGGTTTATAATTCTGACGCATGGTATAGAAGCGCCCATTCCCCAGGGTAACACCTATTGCGTTCTTTTTCTGAAGTTGTGAAGTAACATCGTAAGTGTTATACAGAATTGTTTTCCGGTAGTCGGTAGGAGCGGGCGCCAATACCTGTTCGCCGATACGCTGTCCGTTGATAAACAATTCGTAAAGTCCCATTCCGGCAATGTGTATCGTTGCGCGTTTCACCTCCTTGTTCAAAGCAAATTCTTTGCGAAGGTAACGGGCTGCCAGGCGGCTCCATTGGGTTTCACTATCACCGGGAGCGGCACGATCCAAACCAATCCACTGACCTTGCCAGTCTGCTTCGTTGAGTAATCCCATAGTCCAAAAAGCCGGAGTGCTCCAGTCTGATTCACCCTTGTTGGTATATGCTTTCACTTTCCAGTAGTAGGAGGCATTGCGTTTTAATGATTTTCCCCGGTAAGTAATCCATTGGGATGCATTCGTTTCCACTTTTCCCGAATCCCAACAATCACCTTTTCCCTGTGCCAATAGCTCTGGTGAAGATGCGACAAGAATGTGATACGCTGTTTGTACCACATTCTGTTCATCCGATTCGATGCGCCAACCTAGTCGGGGCTGGCGCGTGTCAATACCTAATGGATTCTTCAACTGCTCTGTCCGCAGGTCGGCTATGCCTATGGCTGCATGTATCGAACCTGCAAAGAACAGGAGAGAAAATATAGATAATATAAATATTCTTTTATTCATGAGAGTTAATTATATAAAGAGAGTGGAAGCTCCGTCCAATCTTTGTTCAGATAGTCTTTATTGCTGTCTACAACAATCAGGACATGATCGTTTCCGCTGCAATAACCACTATCGTGCTGGAATTTATGGACGCCGTTATCAAATTCACCGATATATTCCAGTTTGCCATCTTTGGTCGTGTACCACCAGGCGTTCTTTTTAGCGCCGCTGATTTTGCTGAAATCAACTTCCATCGGACGTCCGGTATAGTTATATACCATCAGATAATCATTGCCGCGTGTAGCGATGGCACGGTCGTAGCGTTCACCGTTCTGCCCTGCGATAATGGACTGATCCGGCACGCGCTCGAAGAACGGGAAAGTCAGCATCAGGTTTTTCAGATATTTCATTTGGTTAAAGCCCGGGTCGTTCAAAGCATCATACCAAGGTTTCTTTGCTCCATAAGCACCACCTACACCCGGTTTGATAAACTGCATGATGGAATTGTGTCCATACGTATGTCCGAAAGAACCTGCAAATACAGACCAATAAGCATAGCGACGAACATCATAATCTTTCCATAACAGTTCATTTTCGTCATGCAGGCCGTGAGGGATTTCTTCGTAAATGGGCTCTCCGTCAATCACGGGTTTCATCGGTTCCATAGCCATGCTGCGTTCAACAAAACGCCAGTTGTCTTCTTCCGTATTTTCTTCGATAGGATAATCGCCGTCACCGAAACGTTGTCCGTAACGACGGTGTCCGCTTTGGAACATATTGAAATCCAGCCATGGAGCGTTGTTGAACCAGGTTGCCGAGGTCGTTCTGCCGCGCGGGTGGAAAGTCATCAGGTGATTTTTGTCGATTGCCTTGATAGTGGTTGCCAATGCTTCCCATTCGGCTGTTTTCACATCACCGCGAATATCCCCGCCGATAAACCAGATAATGTTCGGTTCGTCTTTATAACGTTCTGCCAGGAACTTGCCATAGGCTTTCGCTTGCTCTACAGTCATTTCGCCACGGTTCACAGGGCTTCCCCATATACAGACCATACCGATATATTGTCCCTTTCTGGCTGCTGTACGAATGATGTAATCCATATGATCCCAGTAACCATATACGCCTTTCTGGTTGATATTCTTGAAGTTGTATCCGTCTATCATGGAATATTGTCCGTAGATATTCATGGATGGAACATTATTTAAAGTCTGAACCTGAATCACGTTGTATCCGCGACGTTTGCATTGTTCCAGATAATATTCGGCTTCGTCACGGTTCAATCGTTCGGGAAGCAGCCACCCTGTTTCTCCGAGCCAGAAAAAAGGAGTGCCGTTTTCGTGTTTCAGGTAGCGTCCCTCTTCGGAAACGACGAGTTTGCCATTGTCCCAGGGGATATACGTCTTTTGTGTTTTCTTTTGTGCTACGGCCGAAGTAGCCAGTGTCAATAGCAGCAACAAAAGAGGAAGAATCTTGAATTTTCTCATTGTATTTTATCGTTTTTAGTTTATTGTTTATCTATCATTTTCTCATACTCAATAGCAGCCAAAATGAATGAACCTACCGATTTCGGATCGTTTTCGATAACCGGTTCACTGATATAATATTCGAATGAGCCGTCACGATATCTTTTAGAGTCTCCACCCAATCCGGCGACCGCGCAGCAGTTGGTGATTGTGTAGCTGCCGTCTTCTTCAAGACGGGTGAATGTATTGACCATGCCATTGAAGGCCTTTTGTGTGGGTTCAATATATTCCTTTCCGATATATCCTTTATTGATAGCTTTGGCAAGTGTATAGACGAATAGTGCTGTTGCCGAAGATTCCAGATAATTTCCTTCGCGTGCTCCCTGGTCGGTCACTTGATACCAGGTGCCCGATTGAGGATCTTGATATTTCACCAGTGTCTTGGCTAGTCCCTGAAGAATCTGCATCACACTGTCGCGTCCGGCTGTTTCTTGTGGAAGATAGTCGAGCACGTCAACAATGGCGGCTCCGTACCATCCGATACTGCGGCTCCAGAAGTTAGGAGAGCAGCCCGTTTCGGGATTTGCCCATTTTTGGTCGCGGCTCTCGTCCCAACCGTGATAATAAAGCCCGGTTGCGGGATCATAAGTCTTGCGGTTTATGAGAAGAATCTGCTTCACGGCTTCGTCAAATAAGCCCGGTTCATCAAAAGTAGCGCCGTATTGAACCAAGTATGGGGAAGCCATGAAGATTCCGTCCAGCCACATTTGGTGCGGGTATCTCAGTTTGTGCCAGAATCCGCCTTCGCTTGTGCGGGGTTGTTCCGCCATTTGTTTGCGTAAGGTATCCATGGCAATCTTGTAACGTTCGTCTCCAGTCTGTGCGTAAAGGTCGAAAAGAATCTTGCCACCGTTGACATTATCAATGTTGAATGAAAGATATTTCATGGTTTTGATATGTCCGTCGGCATCAATCAGGCTGTCAGCATAGATTTTGGCATAATCATAGTAGGCGCTGTCGCCCGTATGTTTCCATTCTTCCAACATGGATTTTACCACAAGACCGTGGGTATATCCCCAGCGTGGTTTCTTGGCTTTCTCAATCATCCAGGGTTCGGGAAAACGTTTCATTTCAGAGCGTGCCATGCGTTCACTCCACTTTTCTGTCTCTGCTTTCTGAGGTGCCGTGCATGCGATAAAACAAGCAGCTCCGCAAGCGACAATCAGTTTTAATAAGTTTCTGTTCATATCGGTTGAGTTATTATTTTCCGGTCAATATATATTCTTGTCCTGCTTTGGTGGGCAGGTCATATAAGTAGGTGTCTGCAACAACCACTTTATTCAGGTTGGCTTTTTCGTTGATTAATGGTTCGGGAATGGCAGGAACAGCGTAGAGAGGATTTGTGTTTTCTCCTTTGGCACGTTTCAGTCCTTTGCCTGTCAACGGGTTGAGCGAGCGCAGGCGACAGTTGCCGCCTTTGTGGGATTTTATGACCAAACGGCTTACTTTCCCGTTTTTCCAACTCAAGTCGAGCTCAAAACCACCACGGGCAATAATTCCTTTGATAGAACCCTCTTTCCAAAGAGTAGGAAGCGCAGGAAGCAGATAAATAAAACCATCGTAGCTTTGCATCAGCATTTCAGCGATTCCTGCGGCACAACCGAAGTTTCCGTCAATTTGGAAAGGCGGGTGCGCATCGAACAGGTTAGGGTAGGTGCCGCCTTTTTTCTTTTCGTTGCGTACAAGGGTTAGCTGGTCTGTAATCAGTTTGTAGGCATGGTTGCCGTCAAGCAGACGTGCCCAAAGGCACACTTTCCATCCCATGCTCCAGCCGGTCGAAGGATCTCCGCGATGAATGAGTGAAGTGCGTGCGGCATCGAATAATTCGGGAGTGCGGTAAGGGGAAATCTGGTTGCTGGGGAATAGTCCGTAAAGATGGGATACATGACGGTGTACATCATTCGGATCGTCCCAATCGAACATCCATTCTTGTAACTGTCCCCAATGTCCCACTTGCATGGGGGCCATTTCCTTGAGACGTTGCGACAGGTGAGTGGCAAATTCTTTATCAGTATCCAGTATTTCGGATGCCGAAACAATAGCCGTCCAAAGATCGAAAATCAATTGATTGTCCATTGTGCATCCGGCGGCTGTCGTTGCTTTGCCATTACTGCCAGAATGTACATTCTCCGGTGAGTTACTGGGGCAGACTACCAGCCAACCGTGTACAGGCTCTTTTACCATGATTTCATCAAAGAAACGTCCCGATTCTTTTAGTATGGGATAAACAGAACGCAGGAAATCGACATTTCCTGTGTATAGATAGCGTTCCCAAAGATGGCGGCAAAGCCATGCTCCGCCACTCGGCCACATACCTGATGGCGCTTTGTCGATTGCACCTGTGACACGCCATATGTCTGTGTTATGATGTAGTACCCAACCGTCGGCTCCATACATGATTTTAGCAGTTTCCTTTCCTGTTCCGCTCACTTCCTTTATCAGTCGGAAAAGAGGTTCGTTCAGTTCGCTCAGGTTCGTAACTTCCGAAGGCCAGTAATTCATCTCCAAGTTGATATTGCAGGTATATTTGCTATCCCATGAAGGGAATAGTTTATCGTTCCAGATACCTTGCAGGTTAGCCGGTTGCCCGCCCGGTTGGGAAGAACAAATCAGTAAGTAACGTCCGAACTGGAAATAAGTGGCAACCAAATGAGCATCATTCGTTTCTTTGAAATTCTCTACCCGTTTGTCGGTCGTCACATCTTTGTATTGGTCATCACCTAAATCTAAAGTTACTCTGGTCAAGTATTTACGGTAGAAATCAATATGGTTTTTCTTGGCTTCCGCGAATGGGTGTGCCATTGATTTAGACAAGTAAGCCTTGGCACGTTCTATCTGATTTGCGGTGATGTCGAGATAATTGTTGAAGTTGGTGGCAATAGATACATAGATAGTAGCTTCGTCAGCCCCTTCGACGGAAAGAATACCGTCGGCACATGCTATTTTCCCGCCTTTATTTTGTGCGGTCAGCCTTCCTTGAAACTCAACTTTCCCTTTGAGTCCTTCATGCCAGGAAGATACTCCGGAAAGTGTCACGCAATTCTCCTCTTCGGAAGCAATCATTACATCTTGGTGGGGCGAAGTAAGTTGTGCGTTGAAAGTAATTTGTCCGGGACGATTGGCCGTCAGCCTGACCATTACCACCTGGTCGGTAAATGAAGTGATAGTTTCACGCTGATACCGCACTCCGTCCACTTCATAGCGGACGATGGCGCGCGCCGAGTCCAAACTTAATTCCCGGTAATAATTGGAATAACGGGTATGTCCGGGAAAAGCGATTCGCAGGTCACCGAAACTTTGATATGGCATACCCGAATTGGTCTTTGCCATTACTTTTTCTGTAGCAAGGGTCTGCGCTTCCAGATATTTTCCGGCAAACACCAGTTCGCGCACTTTCGGGATATACTCCAGTGCGTTCGGATTGGCGTTATTGTTGGGACGCCCTGCCCAAATGGTTTCTTCGTTTAGTTGTATTTGTTCTGTGCCTGGTGTTCCATATACCATAGCTCCCAGGCGACCGTTCCCCAAGGGTAAAGCTTCAGTCCATACCTGTGCGGGACGGTCGTACCATAATTTGTATTCCTGCATGGTTGCTTTCTTTTCCTGTGCATGAATACAACTTACAGACACCATAACAAACAGATATCCGATTAATCTCTTTTTATTCATTTCTGTCCAATTGCTTTTATACTTTTATAAAAGGACGATTAAAAGGGATTTTTGTACCCAATAAGCGGGTAAAAGAAAGCGTAATAATTAAAAGCCTCTTTTGGCTGCATTTTTACAATGGTTCTTGTTTCGAGGATAAGTATTTCTTGTAAATTGAAATATACTTCTTATATTTGTCATTAGAATATCTAACGAAAATAAATTATGAAAATTTTAAAGGTTACATCTATGTTGGCAGTGCTTACATTCTTGTTTGTTGCAGGAATACAGGCGCAGACCGTAACTCCCAGTAAGAAATATATTACGAAGGAGCTGAATAACGTAAGCAATTTTAGCTCAATCAAGGTGGTAGGCAGTACCGACGTTGAGTACCGTCAGAGTAATGGTTCCAAAACGACGATTTCCATATATGGTTCGGATAATCTGGTCGATTTACTGGAAGTGTCTACTGCAAATGGAGTGTTGCAGGTGAATATCAAGAAAGGAGTCAAGATTCTTAGCGGAGAACGTCGGTTGAAAGTGATAGCTTCGTCTCCTTCATTGAATGAGGTAGATATTAAAGGTTCGGCAGATGTATATCTGAAGGGTACCATCAAAGGTGCTGATTTAAACCTGAACATAACTGGTAGCGGTGATATTGAAGCGGAGAATCTTCAATATACGAATCTGTCTGCCTTTGTAAAAGGAAGTGGAGATATTGATGTGAAAAATACGAAGGCAGTTACAGTAAGAACGATAGTCAGCGGTTCGGGTGACGTGAATATTAAGGGCTCTGCCCAATCGGCTATGCTGACTGTAAACGGTTCCGGTGACATCAGTGCTGATAAATTGGTGGCCACTAATGTGACTGCTACTGTTTCAGGTTCCGGTGATATTTCTTGTTATGCTTCTAAGCAATTGGATGCAAAAGTTAGCGGTAACGGAGATATTGAGTATAAAGGAAGTCCGTCTGTTGTAAATAAACAGGGTAAGAAAGACTCAATTTCCGGTAAATAAGAAATTTCAATTATAATAAGATGCGGGTAAATGTGCATGATATATTGCATATTTGCCCGCTTTTGTTTTGTACTAAAATTGATGTATGATTGGAATATGTAGATGAGATAATGTTAAAATACTATTGGTTAAGATACAATTTGCTTCTTATTATGTTCTAATATATATGGGCTCATACGCATTTGTTGTAGCACATGCGAAGTATTATTCAATTAATTCAGGCAATATATATGAATTTAGATGAAGTTTTAAATTACCGTCGTTCCATACGGGTGTATGATAAAGAAAAGCAAATAGATACAGAAAGAGTGAAACATTGTTTGGAATTGGCAACGCTGGCTCCCAATAGTTCGGATATGCAACTATGGGAGTTTTACCATATAACACAACCGGAATTGATGTCAAAGGTTTCAAGAGCCTGTCTCGATCAGAAAGCAACTTCAACAGCTTCACAAATTGTTGTATTTGTTACACGTCGTGATTTGTACCGTAAACGGGCTAAATTTGTTTTGGATTTTGAGGTAGGCAATATCCAACGGAATAGCCCCCTGGAAAGACAGGAGAAACGTATAAAAGACAGGAAATTATACTACGGGATATTAATGCCGTTTGTCTATTCCCGCTTCTTGGGGCTTTTAGGTTTTTTCAGAGTACTATTGGCTAATATTATCAGTATTTTCCGTCCCATGATGCTCGAAGTTTCAGAAAGTGATGTACGTGTAGTAGTACATAAATCCTGTGCGCTTGCTGCCCAAACATTTATGATTGCTATGGCAAATGAAGGTTATGATACTTGCCCCCTGGAAGGTTTAGACAGTCGGCGGCTCAAAAGATTATTGAAGCTACCTCATGGAGCCGAAATAAATATGGTAATCTCGTGTGGAATACGAAACGGGAATAAAGGTATTTGGGGCGAACGGTGCAGAGTTCCGTTTGAAGAAGTTTATCATAACATTTAATTTAGATGACCAACTGAATAGACAATGTTCTAATACTATGATACCCTTTGCCTATTATCGTTTTACTACTCTGTTTACACGGATTTTAATGAATTCCTCATTTCAAAGTGGTGACATGTTCTTTTCAAATAGAAAAAATAAGTTAGTGAAATAAAATACGTTTTTAAAGCCATTAAAACATATGAGTTTCCTCAAACAAACCTCTCTATGGATTGTTACCATCTAAATTATTTATTTTTATTCACCTATAGAAATTTACCGACTATGGCAAAGAATTCTTTTGATAAAGGAAAAGTCACGAAAGTGCCGGACAAACAGATGGCGGAAGTTCCTTCTGTAAGTCTCAAAGAGTACCAGGAAAAAAGACAATTCGATAAAACTCCTGAACCGACAGCCGAGGTGGTGGAAAATCCGAGCCGTGTGCCAATCTTTGTCGTTCAAAAGCATGAAGCAAGCCATTTCCATTTCGATTTTCGTCTGGAAATAGACGGGGTATTGAAAAGCTGGGTTGTGCCCAAGGGACCTTCTATGAATCCGGTGGATAAAAGGCTGGCTATACAAGTGGAAGACCACCCATTGAGTTATGCGCACTTCGAAGGAGTAATACCGGCAGGTAATTATGGAGCGGGAATAGTGGGGATATGGGATAGCGGGACATACGCATGCCTTGATGAGCACTACGACATATCCGCTGCTCTTGAACGTGGCGTCTTTGAATTTAAACTGCATGGTCATAAACTTAAAGGCTGGTTTACTCTCGTGCATACTAATATGGATGATAAAGGCAATGATTGGCTGCTGATAAAGCACGACGATGTCTTTGCAGTCACTCACGTTTACGACGCAAAAGATATTCCTTCTTACGATGAGGTATTCCTGTAATTACTCTCTTTTTTATAGCATAATAGTACCCGGTCGAAATCTGTAGTTTTCTAAGTGCATACAAGATTATATAAATTAAAATGTATTATTATTTCATCTTATTTATACTCTTGTATGGTGCTTTGATAACTCTGTTTAATAGTAAAAAATAATATTGTTTGCATACCGAATGGATAAAAATGTGGTTTTGTGTCTACATCTGCCGATATTAGAGTAACAAATGATAATGTTACCATTTTGGATAGAAACCACCCTTTGTTTTTGTTAGAAACCACCTTATGAATAGGTGTTGAAAAGTTTATACTTGCATCGGATTTTAATACGTCAAAAGACCGGTAGACGTGTTTTACTGAAAGTGTAAAATATTAATTAAATTAATCTGATATTGGTATGAATGATTTTTTCCTGAACTTATTATTTAGTTTTCAGGTTTTACTTCCTGTGGGCGGTGGAGCCAATCTAACAAACAGCAAACAAACTGTTGATGTAATTTTACCTAATTTATCCCTGCTTGGGTATGCAGTTCCCGTAGAGGGGCTCGGTATCGGACTATTCATTTGTCTGCTTGCGTATCTTGCAGCAGAGTATAATGTCCACTTGCAATCATCCGAAAAACTCAAGATTGCGATGAGTATGCTTCATTCTATACATACACCGCTGATATTATTAAGAAACCAATTGGAAGATATCAAAACGAGTAGCCTTCCAGAATCGGTATCCTTAAAAATAGAAGAAGTCCTGGGATATACTGAATGTATTATAGATTGTAATCAGAATGTTATAATGCTTGATAAAGTCGATAGTAGCATCAGGCCTAAGACATCAACTGCTAATCTTGAGCTTTCTGCCTATGTCACTTCTATTGTAAACCAATGCCGGGCGTATGCAAATACCCGTCAGGTACAACTGGCAGTTAACGGATGCCCGGATTGCGTCAGTTGCAGGATTAATGAGAATATCATGACGGCTGCACTTCAACATCTTTTAAATAAGATAATTCTGATTACAGATTCAGGTTGTTGCATATCGGTTAATGTAACGCATACCGCAAATGCATGGGAATTACATATCAGTAATAATGTATTGTCGGAAAAGAAAAACGAAAGCCTGTTTTCTTTTATTTCCGCCCAGTTGTCTGTATATAGTTATGGTGATTTGAGAACTGTACGAAAAATCATTCGCTCGCATGGCGGGAAAATGATTGGTTACGGACATGGTAAAACCGTCACCTTCCGAATCGTTATTCCGGCTGACTGTCATTGCCGGAATAAGGTATGTCCCGTCATTAATCATCCGGTAACAGACACAAAGAGCAGCCTTAAAAAAACTTCCCGGATTCTTAACCGTGAAAAAGAATATTCAAAAGCAAAGGATGCTCCCCATATCTTATTAGTGATGACGGATAAAATGTTCAGTAGTTATTTAAAAAAGTCTTTATCGAAATATTATCAAATCTCTATTTTAGAAAAACCTGATTTGCTCGTACAGACTGTCACGCAGCAAATTCCTGATACAATTATAATTGATGATAATGTCAACGGCATAAGTGGTGACTCACTTTGTTTTCAGATTAAGACTGACAAGATGATAGGAGAGATACCGGTTGTCCTGCTGATAAGGTCTTTCGATAATGAAAGCTATCTCTCTCATTTAGGAAGTGGAGCAGACCGGCTGAAGTTACGGACAGAAAGTATCTGCAAGTTCAGGGCAGACATACATATGCTTATAGAGAACCGAATGGTCTTGCGTGAGCGGATAAAACTCTTTCTATCCGATGCAATCTTTCCGTTAGTTCCCACCAAGCAAGAAACGGAAAATATAGATTTGCTATTTATGGACAGAGTCAATAAAATATTGGAGAATAATCTCTCTACGGAAAAATATACGATTGATAAACTTAGCGCCGATATAGGGATGAGTCGTACGGCTTTTTACGGTAAGATGAAAGAAATCCTCGGAAAGTCTCCTGAAGATTACATCTATTCATTCAAAATGGATAAAGCATTGAAACTACTAGCTTCCCAGCAGTTTAATATTTCGGAAATTGCAGGTATGCTGGGATATTGTGATGCCCAATATTTCAGAAAGAAATTCAAGGATTTTTATCACGTATGCCCTACGGATTATATAAAGAGTATCATCGGTTGACGGACTAACTTCCAAGAGATGTTTTACAGAGAAACATGTTTGGTAATAAATTGGGAATTAGATAGTTACAAATGTCTATTTTTCCTTTAAAACCAACGGGTCGTTCCTTTAAAAGAAACGACTCGTTGCACACCGAGGAACGGTCTTTTCCTTTAAATGGAACTTCGGATACATGAAAGACGATATCTTGAATGTTTGTTATTGGCACTGTATCCGTCATTAGTGTTATCTATATGGCTTTCATGGTGGTTTATGTTATTTGCATTAACGAGTTATTACCTGTTATATTGATTGTGCACCTTCCTTCTGGTGAGAGAGGAGGTGCACTTTTTATTTTGATGCATTATTGAATGATTTTTGGTTCTTCGTCAAATTTGGTGGTAATCTCTTTTTTATTTCGATGGTTTTCCTCTTCTTCTTCTTCCTTAATCCTAT
>ENA-UEPG01001830-UEPG01001830.1-human-gut-metagenome-genome-assembly--contig:-NODE-1830-length-15055-cov-3.552010_pt1 | contig 15055 bp, 8 predicted proteins | sample MGYA00242893_ERZ507902 | MGnify/ENA primary metagenome ERZ507902 (study PRJEB26167, sample SAMN06115491) | human gut metagenome | host: Homo sapiens | place: China:Gansu | collected 2015-04-23 | study... | reverse complement strand
CGTTTATGTTTATCGGGTTGAATAATCAAATGTATCACATAAAGCAAATCTAAAAAGAATAGAACAGAAACAATATTATTATCCAGCAATTTTGAGGTTGAAAATCATAAAGTTGCAATCTGTAAAGACTAATAAATATCTAAATACTAAATTATTATTCAGTTATATGAAAAACAATTCATCACATCCATGCATGTGGCAGCAAGGTCACAAACGATGCTATCGTCTGGTCCAATCAGTAGCTCTGACTGCTTTGTTGGGCATTGGTACAGTACAAGCTGGTCAGCCCTTCATTACGACATCCCTTTCAATGCAGGTTCATAGTGTTGCTCCAGAACAACAAACGGGCAATATATCAATAAAAGGGCATGTAGTAGATAACAAGGGAGAAGTCCTCATTGGCGTTACTGTCATGGTAAAAGGTACCAATAACGGTGTCATCACAGATATGAATGGTAACTTTACCATTACCGCAAAAAACGGTCAAACACTGGTTCTTTCCTATATCGGATACAAAGATGTGGAAGTCAAAGTACAGCAAAGCAATCTAAACATTACAATGCAGGAAGACGCTCAAGCACTCGACGAAGTTGTAGTTATCGGATATGGTACAGCTAAAAAGAAGGATCTAACCGGTGCTATTTCAAACATTCGTCCGACCGACTTAAAAGCAGAAATGCCCCGTAATATGCACGACTTATTGCGTGCTAATGCTGCCGGTCTGAATATTTCAGTCAACAACGAAGCAAAAGGTGGCGGTGACTTCCTGATACGTGGTAAGGGTACGTTAAAAGCCGGTTCACAACCGTTACTTGTTGTAGACGGGGTTATTTATAATGGCGAACTTAGTGAATTGAACCCCAACGACATCATTTCAATTGACGTACTGAAAGATGCCAGTTCTGCTGCCGTATATGGTGCAAAAGCAGCAAACGGAGTCATTGCTATCACTACACAAAAAGGTATAGCAGGCAGTAAGCCAGTGATTAACGTCAATACAAGTTGGGGGTTGGTCACTCCTATTAAGAGCCGCAAACTCAGAAATGCCGAGCAATTTCTTGATTTCCGCCAAGCATACGAAATCGGTAGGCAAACGGATGAATACCTTGAACAATATCCGGGAATGTATACCGATCCAAGGAAACTTAATGGAATAGATAAAGTAGATTGGTATAATTATGACCAGAAGGATAAAGTTACGTCTGTATCAGAAGAAGAACTAATAACGAAATGGTTGTCACGTCTGGATCTATCTACCCCTGAAATCAATAATTATTTCAATGGTAAACTAACCAATTGGCAAGATTTGATGTTAAACAATGCAGTACAACAAAACTACAACGTCAGCATTAGCAAGAAAGGTGAAGATTACCAATACTATTGGTCTATTGGCTATATGGACAATGAAGGTATCAAAGATGGTGATGCATTTAGCCGTTTCACTACCCGCCTGAATCTGGAATCCAATGTCAGCAAGTATATCACAGTGGGACTGAATATGAACTTCTCCAGCCGTGACGAAAGCGCTATTGCTGTCGATACTAAAGCTCTGACATGGTTTTCTCCGTATTGTAGTAATGATGTTAACAATCCAGAAAGTGCCAACCAGCACTACCCTAATGGTTCAAACACCATCGCCAACCCATTCTATGACCGTAAATATACAGATAAGAAACAAGTATACATGAATCTGGATGGAACTATCTACGGGCGTCTGAATTTACCGTTCGGTTTCTCTTACCAGATGAACTTTACTCCGCGTTTGGCTTGGAACGAAAGCTTTGAGCACAAATCAGCCAAGAACGATGCCTGGGCAGGAGAAGGAGGCTCTTCCTTCCGCCAGCATAATAAAGCTTTCAACTGGCAGGTAGACAATGTTTTCAACTGGAAATATGAGTTCCTCGATAAACATAAAGTAGAAGCAACTTTCCTAGTCAATGCCGAAAAGTCACAAAGTTGGATGACTAAGAGCACTAACAAAGGATACAATCCAAGTGACGCATTAGGCTATCATGGTATCCACTTGGGCAACAATCCTACTGCATTGAGTACTGACCAATATACTACCGGCGATGCTTTGATGGGGCGTTTGTTCTACTCTTTTAGTAATAAGTATATGTTGACCGCTTCGGTTCGTCGTGACGGTTACTCAGCTTTCGGTATGATGAACCCACGTGCTACATTCCCTGCCATTGCCTTAGCATGGGTATTCACAGAAGAAAAATTCATGAAGAAAACCTCCTCATGGTTAAGCTATGGTAAATTACGTTTCTCTTGGGGTGAAAATGGTAATAGAGACATCGGTATCTACGCTGCCCTTGCAGAGTTAACCTCTAACCCAACTTGCTGGATCGATGGAAATGGCAAATTCTATACCACCACTTATACGTTGAACCAAAAAATGCCAAATAGCAAGTTAAAATGGGAACGTGCCAAATCATATAATATAGGTTTGGACTTCGGACTCTTCGGAGATATCTTAAGCGGTTCTATCGAAGTATACAAGAAAATGACCAATGATTTGCTCATGGACCGTGCCATCCCACCCATCACCGGTTTCAGCAAAGTATTGAGTAATATGGGACAACTCCAGAATACAGGTTTTGAATTGACATTGAATGCCAACATCATGAGACGCAAAAACTTTGAATGGAGTGCTACAGGTAACTTCTCACTCAACCGTCGTAAGATTAAACACTTATACGGTAACATGAAGAATATTCTTGATGCTGACGGTAATATCATCGGTCAGGTAGAAGACGATGATATCACTAACAAATGGTTTATTGGTGAGGACCCAGACCGCATTTGGGATTATGTAGGAGATGGTGTATGGCAACAAGATGAAGCTGAAGAAGCGGCAAAATACGGCTGCCAGCCTGGTGACTTTAAATATCTGGACTTCAACGAAAATGGGAAATTGGACCAGGATGACAAGAAACACCAGAAATATACAACCCCTCGTTTCCGTTGGACATTCCGTAACAACTTCCAATTGTTCAATGATCTGGATATTTCATTTATGTTGTACTCTTTATGGGGTCACTACGGTTCATATGCTGATGCCGCCAACAATAACTTCGATGCTTCTATCAGTTGCGGTTACGATCAGCCTTACTGGACACCAGAAAATCCGATTAATGACTATGCACGTATCGGTTCAAAGAACTTAGGAACACATTACGTAAACAAGTCATTTATCCGTTTGGACAACATCACAGTTTCATATCGCCTGCCACAAAAATGGACAAAAGTTGTAGGTATCCAAGATTTACGCTTCAATGCATCCATTCATAATGTAGCAGTCTTTGCTCCTCATTACGACGGTTGGGATCCTGAATCAAATAGCCCAATGGGAAGAACATTCAATTTCGGTATTAACTTTACACTCTAATTTGAAAGAACAATGAAAAAGAACAGAATATTCAAAACTATCAGTGGTGTCGCTTTATGTACGGTACTACTAACCGGATGTAGCGAAAGTTGGCTGGAACCTAAGCCCCTCTCTTTCCTCACTCCTGAAAATGCATATGTTGATGCTGACGGTCTGCTCACTTCTCTTGCAGCAGCCGAACGTTCCATGCGTCATGAATACTTTGGAAACGGAAGCGGATATACTTGTGAACTTATCTTCTCCGATCTCTGTATCAGCGGAACAACTGATAAAGCAGGGCCCTTGCAGGATATGGATCGCCAATTAATGCCGGATGCTAACTTTAATAATGCGGAAAACTCCTATTTGACATCGCACAACTGGGATGAGAACTGGAATCAAATAAAATATACAAATGTAGTACTTTCACGTATGAAAGATACTAAATTCGTCAATGAAGCAGAAAAAAACAAAGTATTGGGTACAGGTTACTTTCAGCGTTGTTACAGATACTGGCGACTGATCAACCAGTTCGGGGATGTCCCCTTCATTGATGTTGAAGTCACATACCCACGGTATGATTTTAATACATGTGATCGTTGGAGTATTTTACGTCGTATGAAAAAAGAACTGGAATTTGCATACCAATGGGTACCCGAGCAAGTAGACCGTGGACACACCACCAAATCGGCCTGTGGAGTACTGTTGATGAAAGTCTATATGTCATTGGGGGAATTCGACAATGCTATCAAAGTTGGAAATGAAATCGTAGCTAAACACCCACTGATGGTAAACCGTTTTACTTCCACTAAAAACAATCACCCCAACCTAATGTTTGATCTGCACAGTGTAGAAGCCAAAAGTGATCCGACCAATACAGAAGGTATATTATATGGTGTATCCGAACCGAATAATGCCAGTGGTACAGGCTCTGCAAAAACAGAAATCATGGCTAACTGTGTTCCTATGTGGAATAATAACGTAGTAAAAACTCCGAGTGGAAAAACAGGTTTCGCCGTCACTCCCGACAGCAAAGACGTTGCAGCCGGTATTGTGGAGGACGTGAATAAAACATATGGACGAGGCATTGCCCGTGTACGCCCCACCAACTACTTCCAATATACCATTTGGACAGAGAAGGAAAAAAATGACTTACGTGGCCGATACAACCACGATAGTTGGAGACGTATGGAAGACTTGATCTATAATGACCCGGCCCTGAAAAAAGCCAATGATCCCTGGTATGGAAAGAAAGCTGTAAAGCCTGTAAATATGTCTTGTGGCGATTCCATTCGTTGCTGGTTTTCATGGCCCCACTACAAAGTATATATTCCAGATCCAACAGCAGGTAGCGGTCAATGGAAAGGTGGTTCAAGTCCTATCTATCTAATGCGTAGTGCCGAAGTTTATCTGATGCTTGCCGAATGTTATTATTGGAAAGATAATCTGGGTGAAGCTGCCAACATGCTGAATGTAGTACGCAAACGTGCAGGTGCCGATCTGTTGACTGCTCAGGACATCAATATCGGTGAAATTCTGAATGAACGCGCACGTGAACTTTATTACGAAGAACATCGTCACATTACATTAGTTCGTATCGCTTATACATACGCACTGACAGGTAAACCTTGTGAGATATTCGACGGACGTATCTACAAAATGGAAAACTTATGTGGTCCGAAGGGTGCCAACAACTTGAAAGATGCCGGATACAATTTCTGGTTCGACTGGATCAGCCAACATAACAATTTTTACAACAAAGGTGTAAAGAACAGATTTGCTGAATACACTATGAGTGTTCATCACATGTTATGGCCTATTCCTAACAAAGATATCAGAGCCAACACCAATGGACACATTAATCAAAATAACGGTTATTTAGGCTGTGAAAATAATGTAACCCCCTTGCAGGTACCCGAAGAAGGCCAGTTCATGAAAGATTAATCGTGGATATCCACTTTTATAAAGGATTGCCCCTGCCACATAATATTTGTAGCAGGGGTAAATTTTATAATTTACAAAGAATAAAGATATGTACAAGCTTTTATATAACATTTCATTTGCCGAATGGAAAAGAAAATGGTTACTATTGTTGATAATCAATTTCTGTATAACACCCATAGAAATGCTGGCAAACTATAAGATTGAATCTTCCAATTATATTTTAAGAATAGCATCCAAAGATAAAGGAAGATTGCTGTTGCAAAACAAACAATCGGAGACATTGGTACAACTTGGCGAGCTGAAACTTGGCCGGTGGCCTCAACTTGAACTCGAAAACAATTGCAAGTATGAAATAATAGAAGTGGATGGGGCAAGTGCCATTCGTATCAATTATTTTTTTTCTCCATCAGTACCGACTTCGATGAAACTTACAGGTACATTCATAGTACACCAAGACCGAGTGGACGTACAGTATTTGCTTTCAGGAGTTCCCGAAAAGTATAAGGCTGACTGGAAAGGATGTCAGTTCCGTTTCTGCCTGCCCGAAAACGCCGGTACTCAAAAACTTCCGGAAGCCAAATTGGGGATATGGCAGCGGGATACTAAAGGAGGACTTCCGTTAGAAACAGCCGATGCCAAAATATTCCCGTTTTTGATAAAAAACCGCTTGCTTTGCCTTACTTATGGAGCCGATAACAAAATCGACTCAAATTGGAAAAGCGAGGACTACAGACATACGATTCTGTCGCGTCAGGAAGACGGCAACTATTTCACTCAGTTTTCAATCCTATTTCCTCCTTATGGATGGCCTTACGAAGCTATCAGTGCAAAATGGCAGAAACGTCCGTTTGCCTTGACACTTACCACTGATAAAGTCTATAACTGGTGGGAGGACGCAACTGCTCCAATCGGCGTACAAGCTAAAATCATCAATACGTCACCAGTTCCACAAAAATGTATGCTTAAGTATTGGATTCGCGACTATGCCGGAAATTACATAGTGAATGACTCCAAGAAATACTTCTTAGAAACAGGAGAAGTACAAGTTCACTCTATTGAATTTACAGCAAACACAGAACGGGAAATTTATTTTGTAGAAGTCTCCGTTGAAGACGAAAACGGAAAAGAACAAACTTTTTCAAGGACAAGTCTGGCTATATTGCCCCCGCATGAGTTTAAAGCCACACCCGATGAAAATATTATGGGGCTTTCAGCCTATTGGGCCATTCCCGATTCCATGAACCTAAAACGTTTATTAAACCGGATGGGTGTCCGATGGGTACGTAATGGAATTACCAGCAGTTTCAAAAATACAGAAGCTACATTTCACAATAACATAAACTGGAAGAAGAACTGGAAAGACCCAGAGCGAGAAGAATTAATACGCTCCTTTTTCCGAAAGATTGTAAAGAACGGAAATAAGATATGGGAATTTGGCAATGAACTGAACATGAGTTCACCGGATATTGCCGGTGCCGGCGAAGGCATTGGCAAAGCTCGTTTAGCTGAAGCATATATAGAGTGGCTGAAAGCCATACGCAAAGTTCAAAAAGAACAAATTGAATGGCGGAACATTCAGATTATCTCATTCGGAATAGCAGGGGCAGATGAAGTCTTCCTGGAAAAAATTGTAGAATTGGGAGGATGGGACTTACTGGACGGAATCGCATTGCATCCGGGCAGAGGTAATTTTACACCAGATTTCCCGGTAGTCGCTCCTTGGGAAGATTTCAAGAAGCCTACTTCCGGATATCAATACTGGAATTATTACGGTTCTATCCGGATAGTTAAGAATTTCATACAAAAGCATGGAGGTAACAAAGATTTGTACCTTACCGAAATATACGCACTTGATTATCCAAATCATTCATGGAACGATACCCCTCGCGAAGCGGCAGAGAATTTATTATTATCGTATGTGCTTGCAGCAGCAGAGGGAGTAAAGAATGCGCTTTACTATCAGCTATTTAACTCCGTATGGTTCGACCATTTAGGAGTAAATGCCACCAACCGGGAGTATTTCTTTGGGATGATCAACAGAGATTTGAGTTTCAAACCTTCTTTGATGGCCTTTTGCAACACGGCTGAAGTATTGGATAAAGCTGTATTCAAAGGCTGGATACGGATGGACGAAAAGCATCCGCTTAGCAGAGGAATTTTGTTCGACACTCCCCAGGGAAGCATGGTTGTACTTTGGGATAGGACAGAAGGAAATATCCTGACCCATCCTAACGGAGATATTTTTCCGGAACCTTGGGTAAGCTCATGGAGAATAAAAAAGAAACTGACCTTGCCAAGCAGTACTCCCGAGGTTACCTTACTGAATGCCATCGGACAAAAACAAATAGTACCCGCTATTAACAACCAAGTGACTATAGAACTGACTGGCGCTCCTTGCGTGATATACGGAATAGACGCGTCACGAATTCAGCTTTATCATTAATCAAGGATGCCATAAAGTTAAAAAAATAAGAATAATATAAACATTTTACCATGAATACTCTAAAAATGATTACAGGAATTTTATTCTTCTTACAGTGTTTTACGTTCACGGTGTTGGCTGAAAGTCTTCCCAAATTTGCTATGATTATTTCCAATTGTTTCAGTTGTGGAGGGGCCGCCCTTTCCCGACACACTTTCGGAGAGACTGTTCAGACTGTCAACTGGCAGTTTCCCCATTATTTTTATCGCAATTTCCAGAAATACAACGGCAAAGAAAACACGCTTCCTTTTGACCTGTATGAGTTGATAACTCTTTTAGCCCCACGTCCGGTTTATATTGCCAGCACCACCGAAGGCCAATGAGCCGACCCTAAAGGAGAATTCCTATCCGGAGTACATCCTCCGGTATATGAGTTTATATTCGGGCCTACCATATTCGTTCCGGAAAACATAATATCACTCTATATGACTGGAAACAGTATGTAAAGTTCGCAGATAAATGATTCAAATAAAACATCCGCCCACGGTTGTAAAATTCAATACAACTTTTTAAATATTACCAGAAATGAATAAAATACTTATTATCAGATTAGTATTGTTGTATTTATTAGAAATGAAGACAATATATGTTTTTTCACAGCCACCCTAAAACTGATAAAAGTTACTGTCTCTCCCGATCATGCAAACTGGCTATGCAAGACCGAAGAGAAAGCAACCGTCTCTATTTGCGTATGAAAGGATCAGGTTCCTATGCGAAATGTTTCCATACACTATGAAATTTCAGAAGATTTGATGAAGCCCCACAAAGTAGAAAATATGGTTCTGAACGACGGCACACTAAAATTACCATTAGAAACTTTTAAAAAAGATAATGCTCATAATGCAATGTATTCCATCCCGATATTCAATTTCAACAATATGGAACAGTTGCAGGCCATTGTGAAAGCTTAATAGCCTGTTTTTCCTTCCTTTTGAGTCCATGCCTCAAAAACTTTGATCTCTTCATTGTGCAACAATATTTCCGGCGGTAGTTTACGGTTAGCAAGCTTTAAGGCAATCTCGTCATAAATAAAAGAGTCATCAAAACCTATATTCCGCGCGGTGGTCTTGTTGTTTCCGTAATACATTCTGTCCAGTTTGCCCAATAGATAGCACCGAGGCACATGGAGCATGGCTAGCAAGATAGATAAAAGTGTTACCTAAGCAAAAAGATTGCTTCGGGTAACACTTCTATCTTAAGAATAATATAAACTGTTTTATTGCTTGATAATCTTCTTGGTTATGCGTTTGGCACCATTTATGTCGAAGACTGCGTAATAGATTCCTACATTGATTCCAGTCATGTTTATGCTGTGTTCCAAAGTATTACCTAATACCGAAATTGACTGACTTGCAATCTGCTGCCCGATTACATTATAAATATAGAGGTGTATTTGCTCGATGTCCGACTGAAAATTACCTTTGATGAACAGTCGGTCCTTTACCGGATTAGGACTTATTTGTATATCTTTCCCATCGACATAAAGGTTCTCTATGCCGGTCGGGGCATCTCCGTGAAGCTGTATCTGAGAGGCATCCATGCCGTAAACAATAACAGAAGCTCCGGTTAGAGTTATTGTAGCTTTATGGTCTTTCACCGGGATTGATTCTTTTTGTCCGATGGCATTCAATACCGTAATACTTTCTTCTTTGCAAGGCAAAGTCAATTCCGTTTGTATATTCCATGAACTGATCCAAGGTTCCGGAGAACTATTCCCGTTGGGACGTGGTAGTATATCGCCTTCCATTCTGTCCCAAATAATACTCATAGGACCTTTAGGCGTATCGAACATGACTCCTTTGCTGAAAGGATTATTTTCACTGAACTTAATCCATCCTTTGAAACGGGCCCCATCCAATGCTTCGGATATATTGCAGTAGGCCATGAAGGAAGGCTTGAAACTTAGATCGCGGTTGATTAGACCAAAGAAATATTCGCGGTTGTCTTCTCTCACACCTAATTGATTATTCCATACAGAATTGAATAGCTGGTAATAGAGTGCATTCTTTACTCCTTCAGCAGCGGCAAGTGCAAATGAAAGGACCACGTTCTCGGCTGATTCGCGGGGAGTATCATTCCATGAATGGTTCGGAAAGTCAAGTGCGTAGACTTCCGTCAGGTATAAATCTTTATCATTTCCATGTGCTTTAATAAAGTTTTTGAGAATACGGATGGAACCATAGTAATTCCAGTATTGATATCCTGAAGAAGGTTTCTCAAATTCATTCCATGGAACTGTTACAGGATAATCGGGAGTAAAGTTACCTCTTCCTGGGTGAAGTGCTATTCCATCCAGCAATTCCCAACCTCCTAGTGTGACGAGTTTTTCCAGGAATACTTCGTCAGTACCGGCAAAACCGAAAGATATAATTTTGATTTTTTGCCATTCCGTTTTTTCCGACTGTATCTTGCGGATGGCTTTTAACCATTTCACATAAGGCTCGGCCAATAGTGCTTTTCCGATACCTTCACCGGCTCCACCTATATCAGGAGAACTCATATTCAGTTCATTGCCAAACTCCCAAATTTTGTTTCCATTCTTCACCATTTCTTGGAAGCAGGTTCGGATTTGTTTATCTCGTTCTGTATCAGTCCACTTTTTTGTCCAGTCGATATTGTTATGATACATCGCTTCGATATTCTTGAAACTGCTGTTAATTCCGTTTCTTACCCATCTGACCCCCATTCTGTTTAACAACCGTTTCAATTCTGTTGAGTCAGGGATAGCCCAGTAAGCGGAAAGTCCCATGATGTTTTCATCAGGAGTAGATGTGAACTCGTGTGGGGGTAGGAGCCCTAGATTCGTTCTGTGGAACACTTGCTCCTTGCCAGTTTCATCCTCAATGGAAGCCTCCACAAAGTAGATTTCTCTTTCGCTTTCAGGGGTGAACTCAATGGGATAGACTTGTAGCTGACCGGCTTCTATAGTAAGTGACCGGCTTTCATTGACAACATAATTTCCGGCATAGTCTCTGATCCAATATTTGAGTGTACAATTTTTCTTCTCTTGGGAAGTGTTGGCCAGATTTGCTTTTACACTTAATGTTCCGGATGCATTTTCCCACCAATTGTAAGATTTATCGGTGCTGAGAGTTAATGCAAAGGGACGTCCTTTCCATTGGGCGCAGATGGCTTCGTACGGCCAGTCCGAAGAAGCCACCAGTACGGAGAACTTCGTGGAGTAAGAACCGTCCTTATTATCAATTAAGACAGTATGCCTGTACCAGTCGTCCTTCCAACTGGAATTAGCCTTATTCTCAGGACCATAGGCCAAACATATTATTTTATCTTTTATGAGGAATGGGAAGAAATTGGAGTCTGCGGCTTCAATGGGCAATCCTCCTTGCGCATCCCGTTGCCATAAGCCGAGTTTGGCCTCTGGCAATATTTGGGTATTTGCCTTGTTGGAGAGTATGAAGCGAAATTGTGAGCCTCCCCAGTTGGTGACATATCCAGTAGGAACACCAGAAACCAAATATTGGACGTCTACTCGGTCGGGACGTGCAATAAAGGTTCCGGTCAGTGTAATAGAAGAAGGCACGGATGAAGGAAAAGTGTAGGTAGCTCGGATGGCCTGATATCCGTTTACTTCAATGATTTCATAACTGCATGTATTTTCCATTGTGATGGCAGGTGTCCATCCGAACTTTAGTTTTCCGAGTTGAATCAGGTTTTCAGATTCCTTGTTTTTGATATACAAAGTCTCTGTGTTTGTGCCTGATGCTTGCAGGATGTAATTAGGCATTTCAATTTTGTAAAAATTTTGTGCATTTAATGGTACAATGCACAGACTTATCAAACATAATATACAAATCCGTTTTAATTTGTGAACCGATTGAAGGAGTAGTGTCTTTTTCTGCATAAATTTTAGTAATTTAGTGATTATACAATTACAGCCGGAAACTGGCTGGCAAGACAAAACTAATGATTTGAAGCAGGTTGTTCAAAGAAACAGGGATAAATCATCGGAAACGATTTCATGAAAAATATAAGGATAAAAAAAGAGGATACATTTCTGTCTGCGCGTTTTCAACCAGATAATGCCATATTTTTTTCATAAGTATTATGTATGAATTCAACAACATTGCAAATATCGAATCTTTATCAAACAAAATAATTTACAACTAAATCATCGGGAACATTTTCTGAAATACAGATTTGCAAAATATATCAAAAAGAGAGCAATTCAATAAACAATGCAATCTTCTTTTATGTACTTTTGTATGCACTACTTCCACATAGAAGCAGACATTACAAACTTGAATATTCCATAAGTATGAAAAAAATAATTCTAATCAGCATATTACTTTTGTTATATGGGACATTTCTTCCGGCACAAGAAATCAAACAAAATGTAGAAGAACGTCTACAAGCTTTCTTTAAAGAATATACCACCAATACGGTAAATATAGGGACTTGCAAGCTGGACAGTTTCCGTATTGACTTCCGGAAAAAAAGGTTGCTCATCTATACAAACGAACGCTTTGCCTACCAGCCCTTACGACCAGCAACAGTAGATGCCATTTATCGACATTTGGAACAAATCTTGCCGGGACCGGTGAGTTATTTCAAAATAACCCTTTTTGCAAACGGACGAAGCATTGAAGACCTCATTCCAAATCTTTATCGGAAAGAGAAGAAAGACAAGACACGTCTGTTTAATAAGTTGGAATACAGAGATAGTCCGTGGGTATCCCGTATCTCACGTCCATACGAAATTACCCGTGGATTGGAAAGAAGACATATCGCCCTTTGGCAAAGTCATGGAAAATATTATATCAACAACAAAAATAAATGGGGATGGCAACGTCCGCGCCTGTTTTGTACAACAGAAGACCTTTTTACACAATCGTTTATCCTGCCCTATGTTATCCCGATGTTGGAAAACGCAGGTGCCAACGTTTTCACTCCACGCGAACGGGATACGCAGAAGAACGAAGTAATTGTTGATAACGACACGAAAGACGGTTCTATCTATCTGGAAATGAAAAGTCGCAAGGCCCGTTGGGAAACAGTAGGTGGAAAAGGATTTGCATCTAAAAAACGTATCTATAAAGATGGAGAAAATCCTTTTCTGGACGGCACAGCACGCTATGCCCGTACAGAAAAGAAAAAGAACAAAGCCTTTGCAGAATGGATTCCGACCATCCCACAAACAGGTAACTATGCGGTATACGTATCCTATCAGACACTACCTAACAGCGTAAGTGATGCCAAATACATTGTGTTTCATAAAGGAGGAGTTACCGAATTTAGTGTAAACCAGCAAATAGGCGGAGGTACTTGGGTATATCTGGGAACTTTTGAGTTCGACAAAGGCAATAATGATTATGGCATGGTGGTACTCAGCAATGAGAGCAAAGAGAATGGCGTCGTGTGTGCGGATGCAGTACGTTTTGGAGGAGGTATGGGAAATATCTCACGAGGCGGAACCGTCAGCGGACTTCCGCGCTATCTGGAAGGAGCACGTTATTCTGCTCAATGGGCAGGTATGCCGTATGAAATATATGGTGGACGAAAAGGAGAAAATGATTATGCCGATGATATCAATGCACGCTCCAATACACTCAATTATCTGTCCGGCGGTTCAGCGTTCAACCCCCAAAAAAAGGGATTGGGAGTACCGTTGGAAATGACCTTGGCCCTGCACAGTGATGCCGGATATAGTAAAACAGACGAAATAATCGGCTCATTAGGCATATATACCACCGATTTCAATAACGGCTTGCTGAACACAGGCATGGACCGCTATGCCTCGCGTGATCTGGCAGATATCTTATTGACACAGTTGCAACGGGACATCCGCACTACCTACAATATCCCCTGGACCCGGCGTAGCATGTGGAATCGCAATTATAGCGAAACACGCTTGCCGTCTGTACCCTCTACGATCGTAGAACTACTATCACACCAGAATTTTGCGGATATGCAACTGGGGCACGACCCTAACTTCAAGTTCACCGTAGGGCGTGCTATTTACAAAGGTGTACTCCGCTTTGTGAGCAGCCAACACGGAAAGGACTATGTTGTACAACCGCTTCCTGTAAGCAACTTCGCCCTTCAGTTCGGAAAGAAAAAAAACACCCTCGAACTCTCCTGGCAAGGAGAAAACGATCCGCTGGAACCAACTGCCACTCCACGTGAATATATAGTATATACCCGCATCGGCTACGGCGGCTTCGACAATGGTGTACTGGTGAGCCACCCTTCCTATACCCTAAAAATAGAGCCGGGCCTTGTGTATTCATTCAAAGTCACAGCAGCCAACCGTGGTGGCGAAAGTTTCCCCTCAGAGATATTATCGGCCTATAAAGCAAAAGATGAAAAAGGGAAAATACTTATCATCAATGGTTTCGACCGTCTGAGCGGTCCGGCTATCATCAACACACCTACCAGCGCAGGGTTTGATCTGGAAGAAGATCCTGGCGTACCCTATTTATACAACATCTCCCTGAGTGGGGCACAAATCGGATTCGACCGGAAACAAGCCGGTAAGGAAGGGAAAGGCAGCCTGGGGCATAGTGGCAACGAGCTGGAAGGAATGAAAATCATTGGAAACACATTTGACTACCCATTTATTCATGGTAAAGCAATTCAGGCAGCAGGACACTATAGTTTTGTATCATGTAGTGATGAGGCTGTAGAAAACGGACGGGTACAACTGGAAGAATATCCCATTGTGGACTATATCCTGGGACTGGAAAAGGAAGATCCCGTCAACCGGGCATATTACAAAACATTCTCCTCCCCTATGCAACGAATCATTACGGCTTACTGCCAATCGGGAGGTAACATTCTCGTCAGCGGCTCTTATCCAGGAAGTGATATGAATACTTCGCAAGGTAACCGGGAGTTCACACAAAAAGTGCTGAAATATGGCTATCAAAGTTCACTGCGCAACAGCCTGTCCGGACAGATCAACGGACTGGGACGTACTATTTCCATTCCCCGCCTACCCAATGAAAACAGGTATGCGGTGACTGCACCGGATTGTATAGTCCCCGTAGCACCTGCCTTTTCCGTATTCACATATAGTCCGGATAACCAAAGTGCAGGTATTGCCTACAAAGGAAATTACCGTACATTTGTTATGGGCTTCCCTTTCGAAAGCATTGAATCGGACAAAGACCGGGCAATGGTTATGGCAGCAATACTTAACTTTTTTAGTGATTAGCGATTAGTGATTAGTGGGCTGCGCCATCATGCCGCATGGCACTGATCACTTATCATTAATCACTATGCACGAATCACTTTTT
>ENA-UEPG01001828-UEPG01001828.1-human-gut-metagenome-genome-assembly--contig:-NODE-1828-length-15072-cov-4.982861_pt1 | contig 15072 bp, 10 predicted proteins | sample MGYA00242893_ERZ507902 | MGnify/ENA primary metagenome ERZ507902 (study PRJEB26167, sample SAMN06115491) | human gut metagenome | host: Homo sapiens | place: China:Gansu | collected 2015-04-23... | reverse complement strand
CGGCCAGGTTCTTCCCGGCGGTCAGGTCCACGGCGGTCTTACCCCCCACGGAGGAGTCCACCGCCGCCAGCAGGGTGGTGGGCAGCTGGACATACCGGATGCCCCGGAGGTACACGGCGGCAGCAAAGCCCGCCATGTCCCCAGTGACGCCGCCGCCCAGGGCGGCCACGCAGTCCGTGCGGGTCAGATGCTCCGACGCCAGGAACTCCAGCAGCTCTGTCAGGGTGGAGAGATTCTTGCGCCCCTCCCCGGAGGGGAAGATATGGGAGCAGACGGCAAAGCCCGCGTCCTCCAGAGCGGCGGTGACGGTGTCCAGGTACAGGGAGGCCACGGTGTCGTCGACCAGAACGGCGATCCTCCGCTGTCCCAGCAGCGCGGCCAGATAGTCCCCGCACCGGCCAAGCAGGCCGCTGCCAATGCGCACATCATAGGGCGGCCGGACCCGGACGGGAATGGTTCGGATGGAGTCAAACATCGAAAAACTCCTTTTATAGAATCATGTCGCGCAGCGGCGCCGGAAATAGGTCAGTTGCCGCCGGCGGTGGCCTTCAGCTCCCGGCCCTCCTTCAGCAAATCGTGCAGCCGCTGAGTATCCTTGGCCCGCAAGGCGTTGCGGTAGTCCGTCAGGTGGCCGATCAGCTCTTCCAGCTCGGCGGTGAGGAAGTCCTCATCGTCCAGAAACAGCTCTGTCCACATGTCCTCATCCAGACGGGCCACCCGGGTCATATCCTGAAAGCTGCCGGCGGAAAAGCCTCGGCGCTTCTGGGCCTCCGGCGACTTCACATAGGCGCTGGAGACGATATGGGCCAGCTGGGAAGTAAAGGCGATGATGCGGTCGTGCTCCTCCGGCGTTGAGAAGGTGAGGCCCGCAAAGCCCAGGTCCAGAAAGAAGGCCTTCAGCGTCTCCAGCAGCCGCATGTCCGTCCGCTTGTCCGGCGTCAGGATCATAGATGCTCCCACGTACAGGTCCTCTGCGGAGGCAGTGAAGCCGCCCCGCTCCTTACCGGCCATGGGGTGGCCGCCGATGTAGGAGAAGCCGCGTTCCTCTGCGATGGGGGCGATGGCCGCCACCACGGTCCGCTTCACGCCGCACAGGTCTACCAGAATGGCGGACTTGGCGATCTGCGGCGCGTGCTGCCGGACCCACTCGATGGCGGCGCCGGGCCGGATCACCACCAGGATCAGATCCGCCTGGGGCAGGTTCTCCTCCGTCAGGGGGGCGTCGATGGCGCCGCACATCCGGGCCATGGTCATGGTCTCCGCGTTCAGGTCTATGCCCCAGACAGTGTGGCTGGTGCGGTTCTTGATGCTCTTGGCCATGGACCCGCCGATGAGGCCCAGGCCGACGATGGCAACATTCATGTCTTACTCCTCCACCGTCTTCATAAAGTCATGGAGCTTCAGCAGCTTCTTCGCCAGGCCGTCGAACACCTCCGGCTTCAGAGACTGGGGGCCATCGCACAGGGCATGGGCCGGGTCGTTGTGGACCTCGATGATGAGGCCGTCGGCGCCAGCGGCCACGGCGGCCAGGGCCAGGGGCTCCACCATCCAGTACATGCCGGCGGCGTGGGAGGGGTCCACGATCACGGGCAGGTGGCTCATCTGCTTAATGGCGGGGATGGCAGACACGTCCAGGGTGTTGCGGGTGTAGGTCTCGAAGGTGCGCACCCCCCGCTCGCAGAGGATCACGTTCTCGTTTCCGGCGGACATGATATACTCGGCGGACATGATCCACTCCTCGTAGGTGTTGGACAGGCCCCGCTTGAGGAGAATGGGCTTGCTCATCTTGCCCACCTCCTTGAGCAGTTCGAAGTTCTGCATATTGCGGGCACCCACCTGGATGAGGTCTACGTTCTCGAAGAGGGGCAGATGCTCGGTGTTCATGATCTCGGTGACGATGGGGGAGCCGGTGGCACGGCGGGCCAGCTTGAGCAGGTCGAGACCCTCGCTGCGCATCCCCTGGAAGGAGTAGGGGGAAGTGCGGGGCTTGAACGCACCGCCCCGCAGCAGGGAAGCACCGGCTGCCTTGACGCGCTGGGCGCAGTAGGTGATCTGCTCCTCGCTCTCGATGCTGCAGGGACCGGCGATGACAGCAAAGCTGCCGCCGCCGATCTTCACGCCCTCCACGTCGATGACGCTGTCATCCGGGTGGAACTTGCGGTTGGCCTTCTTGTAAGGCTCCGACACGCGGCGGCAGGTCTCGACCACGGGGTTTGCCAGCACCCAGCTCTCCGCGATGGCCTTGGTGTCGCCGATGAGGCCGAGGATGTGGGTGTCGCTGCCCTTGGAGTCGTTGATCTGCAGGCCCATGCCTTCCAGCTCGGTGCAGAATTCATGGATCTTCTCTTTGGGGGCGTCCTGTTTGAGTACGATGATCATGGCGGGTTCTCCTTTTCCTGTTCTGGTACGGCAGGGGAGATGAGGCCGCCTTGCCGTTGATGTTTCCGTATTGCAAACTTCAGTATCGTGAAGTGATTGAGCATGGACATAGCATAGCACTTCAGTTTCATGAAGTCAATAGCCTTTCCGAAATTTTTTGAATTTTGGGAGAGAAAGTGGTAGAATAAATCTGGACTCAACCTCTCAGTCTCGCTTCGCTCGACAGCTCTCCCGAAGGGAGAGCCTTTGAGAAAGCGGCAAAACACATAATAACGAAGTAAGAAGGTCTTACATATGGGCAAAGAAGCAAAAACCAACGCCATGCGCATTCTGGAGCGGGCCAAGGTGGCCTACACCGCGCATGAATATCCCCACGAAGAGGGCGTGGCCGTGGACGGCGTGACTGTCGCCGCCAGCATCGGCGAAGACCCTGCCTGCGTCTACAAGACGCTGGTGACGCAGGGAAACAGCAAGAACTACTTCGTCTTCGTCATCCCGGTGGCGGCAGAGCTGGATCTGAAAGCCGCCGCCCGCAGCGTGGGCGAAAAGAGCGTGGCGATGATACACGTCGCTGACATCAACAAAGTCACCGGCTATGTCCGGGGCGGCTGCAGCCCGGTGGGCATGAAAAAGCAGTACACCACCGTCTTCGATGAGAGCGTGCTGAGCCAGCCGAAGGTCTATGTTTCCGGCGGGCGCATCGGTACGCAGGTCTGCTGTGTGCCGGCTGACCTCATCAAGGCCGCACGGGCGACTACGGCAAAGATCATCTTCTGAAAGCCTGGTACGATAAACCCACCGCGCAGCGATAAGCAGACGTTTGGTCAGAGAGATATTAGCGCTGTGCAGAGGCTTTGTCTTTGGCATCCCTGCCCTCTCAGGCGCTTCGCGCCAGCTCTCCCAAGGGGAGAGCCTTTAAGAGGATATTTATTATAAAAAGATTTCCTGAGAAGTCGTACTTAAAAAGAAAAACAGTGTCGAAACTGCACAAAATTTTTGAAAGTTTTTTGACAGCAGGGAACACAAGGGAAAATTTGTCCGAACGCTCTTTGCAAAGGCGTTTTTTTGCCGTATACTGTAGTCAGACGGCGGACGGAAGAGCGCATGAACTCTTTTTCAGCCGGAGAAGAACAGCGTGGACAACGAGGTTTGCGGAGGATGAGCAGAATGCGAAATGAGCTGCTGGGTACCATGTGCCGTCCCGGTACGGGAATGCATCAGGGGCTCCGTGTAACCTGCTGCGGGTCCAGTCTGTCCAGAATGAAATAAAAGGCCGTGGTGTAAGTGCATCACAGCCTTTTTTGTTTTTCGTCGCAGGAGATAGAGAAAGAGAGGTTGGATACAGATGATTCGTAAAGTGGCAGTCATTATGGGTTCGGACAGCGACTGGCCGGTGGTGAAAGGTGCCTGCGCTCAGCTCAAGGCGCTGGACATTCCCTTTGAGGCACACATCCTGTCGGCCCACCGCACCCCTGCCGAGGCAGCGGAGTTTGCAAAGAATGCTAGGGCCAACGGCTTCGGCGTCATCCTCTGCGCAGCAGGCATGGCGGCCCATCTGGCCGGTGCTTTTGCCGCAAACACTACCCTGCCGGTCATCGGCATCCCGATGAAGGGCGGTGCAATGGACGGCTTGGACGCTCTGCTGGCCACCGTCCAGATGCCCAGCGGCATCCCGGTGGCCACAGTGGCCCTGAACGGCGCGAAGAACGCCGCCTGGCTGGCTGCTGAGATCCTGGCCCTCGGCGATGAGGCACTGGCTGCGAAGCTGGATGCTGAGCGCGTCGCCATGGCCCGGCAGATCGCCGCCAAGGAAGAAAAACTGCAGAAAGAGATCGAGGAACTGTAATGTCTGATTTTGCATACCCGCTTCACGAAGAGTGCGGCGTTTTCGGCATCTATGACCGTGCCGGCACCGAGGACGTGGCCGCTGCCGCCTACTCGGCCCTGTACGCGCTGCAGCATCGCGGACAGGAGAGCTGCGGCATCGCCGTGAACGACGACGGCGTCATCAACGGCCACCGGGACCTCGGCCTTGTCAATGAGGTGTTCACCCCGGCGGTGCTGGGCTCGCTGGCAAAGCCCACGGCCCACATGGCCACCGGCCATGTCCGCTACGCCACCTCCGGCAGCCGCATCCGGGCCAACGCCCAGCCCATGATCGTCCGCCATGGCCGGGGTACCATGGCCCTCTGCCACAACGGCAATCTGACCAACGCTCTGGAGCTGCGCCGCCAGCTGGAAAACGAGGGCGCCATCTTCCATGGTTCCTCCGATACCGAGGTCATCTGCTACCTCGTCACCCGCAACCGCCTGCGGATGGGCAGCATCGAGATCGCCATCAGCAAGACGATGGACGTCCTCGAAGGCGCTTACAGCCTCGTGGTCATGTCGGCCACCAAGCTCATTGCCGCCCGCGACCCCCGCGGTTATCGCCCTCTCTGCATCGGCACCCTGCCGGGCGGCGGCTACGTCTTTGCTAGTGAGAGCTGCGCGCTGGACGCCGTGGGCGCGACCCTGCTGCGGGACGTGGAGCCCGGCGAGATCGTCATCACCGACACCAAGACCGGTGAGCTGCGCTCCATCAAAGACCACTGCGGCCGTCCCGACCGCCAGATGTGCGTCTTCGAGTTCATCTACTTCGCCCGCCCCGACAGCATCATCGAGGGCAGCTCGGTGCATGAGGCCCGCAAGCAGGCGGGCCGCTTCCTGGCTCAGGAACACCCCGTGGAGGCCGATGTGGTCATCGGTGTGCCGGACTCCGGCCTCGACGCCGCCCTTGGCTACTCTCAGGAGAGCGGCATCCCCTACGGCATCGGCTTTATTAAAAATAAGTACATCGGCCGCACCTTCATCCAGGGCAGCCAGAAGCAGCGCGAGAACAGCGTCCGCATCAAGCTGAACGTCGTGACCAGCACCGTCAAGGGCAAGCGGGTCGTACTGGTGGATGACTCCATCGTGCGCGGCACCACCTCTGCCCGCATCATCAAGCTGTTGCGGGACGCCGGAGCAAAGGAAGTCCACTTCCGCGTTTCGGCACCCCCCTTCAAATATCCCTGCTACTTTGGCACCGACATCCCCGACCAGAAGCTTCTGGTTGCTACCGGCCGCACGGTGGACCAGATCAACGAGATCATTGGCGCCGACACGCTGGGCTACCTCTCCACGGAGCACGTCGTCCAGCTGGCCCAGAACGACAACTGCGGCTTCTGCACCGCCTGCTTCACCGGCAAATACGCTGTGAAGCCGGAAGAGGTGCTTTCCACCGATATTCATGAACGCCACCTGAATGACCGTCCCAAGGACGAGAAAAAGTTAGGAGAGTAACAATGGAAAAGAGCTATTCGGAAAGCTATGCAGCCGCAGGCGTGGACATCACCGCCGGCTATCGTTCGGTCGAACTCATGAAGCAGTATGTGGCCCGCACCATGAACGAGCACTGCATCGGTGGTCTGGGCGGCTTCGGCGGCCTGTTTGAGCTGGACTGCACCGGCTACAAGCACCCTGTCCTCATCTCCGGCACCGACGGCGTCGGCACCAAGCTGAAGATCGCCATGATCATGGACAAGCACGACACCATCGGCATCGACTGCGTGGCGATGTGCGTCAACGACGTCATCTGCGCCGGTGCAAAACCGCTGGTCTTCCTCGACTACATCGCCTGCGGCCGCAACATCCCCGAGAAGATCGCCGAGATCGTCAAGGGCGTGTCCGAGGGCTGCGTTCAGGCTGACTGCTCTCTGGTGGGCGGCGAGACCGCTGAGCACCCGGGCATGATGCCGGAGGACGAGTACGATCTGGCCGGTTTCACCGTGGGCGTTGTGGACAAGGAAAAGATCCTCAATAACGAGACCATGAAGCCCGGCGATGTCATCATCGCCCTGCCCTCCACCGGCGTCCACTCCAACGGCTTCTCGCTGGTGCGCAAAATTTTTGACATCGACGGCGACCCTGCCGTCCTGAAGACGGCCCCCGCAGAGCTGGGCGGCAAGACCCTCGGCGAGGCCCTGCTGGCCCCCACCAAGATCTACGTCAAGCCGGTGCTGAAGGTGCTGGAGGAAGTGGACGTCAAGGGCATCTCTCACATCACCGGCGGCGGCTTCTACGAGAATATCCCCCGCAGCCTGAAGAAGGGCTGCTGCGCCCGCATCAAGAAGGAGGACGTCCGCACCCCGGCCCTCTTCCACCTGATGCAGAAGACCGGCAGCATCTCTGAGCACGATATGTTCAACACCTTCAATATGGGCGTCGGCATGGTGCTGACCGTCCCCGCTGAGCAGGCCGACAAGGCACTGGAGATCCTCCATGCCAACGGCGAGCCGGAAGCTTACCGTCTGGGCGTCATCGCAGAAGGTGAGGGTGTCGAGCTGTGCTGAACATTGCAGTGTTAGTGTCCGGCGGCGGCACCAATTTGCAGGCGCTGCTGGACAGCGAGGCCCGGGGCGAGAACCCCAACGGCAGGATCAGGCTTGTCGTGGCCTCCAAACCCGGCGTCTACGCGCTGGAACGCGCCGCCAAGGCAGGCGTCGAGGGTGTGGTGGTCCGCCGGAAGGATTACGCTTCCAGTGAGGATTTTGACGCCGCACTGCTGAAAACGCTGAAAGAACATAACATTGACCTTGTGGTCCTGGCGGGCTTCCTGTCTGTGTTAGGCCCCAGCGTCATCGAGGCCTATCCCCGCCGCATCCTGAATATCCACCCCGCCCTCATCCCGTCCTTCTGCGGGCCGGGAATGTACGGCCTGCGCCCCCACGAGGCCGCGCTGGCCCGGGGCTGCAAGGTGACGGGCGCTACCGTCCACTTCGTCAATGAGGAGTGCGACGGAGGGCCTATCCTGCTGCAGAAGGCCGTGGACATCCTGCCCGGTGACACCCCCGAGGTGCTGCAGAAGCGTGTGATGGAGCAGGCTGAATGGAAGCTGCTGCCGAAGGCTGTGGCAATGGTTTGCAGCGGAGAGATAAAGTAAAAACTCCTTCCGTCACGCCTGACGGCGTGCCACCTCCCTCAAGGAGGGAGGCTTGAGGCTCCCTCTCCGAGGGGGCTGTCGCCGCAGGCGACTGGGGGAGTTCCGTAATAGGAGAATTTGACATGGAAAAAATCAACCTGAACGAATATCTGGCCGCGAACGAGTACCCCGGCCGCGGCATCGCCGTGGCAAAGGCCCCGGATGGCCGTCAGATGTTCATCGGCTATTTCATCATGGGCCGCAGCGAGAACAGCCGCAACCGCGTCTTCGACCCGGTGCCGGAGCGCGGCGGCATCTGCACCATGGCTGCCGACCCGGCAAAGCTCGAGGACCCCAGCCTCATCATCTATAACCCCGTGCTGACCCTCGGCAAGACCCACATCGTCACCAACGGCGACCAGACCGACACCATCTTTGACGAGATGAGCCGGGGCAAGAGCTTTGCCGACGCCCTGCGCACCCGCACCTTTGAGCCGGACGAGCCCAACTACACCCCCCGCATCTCCGCTGTGGTGTACGCAGACGGCAGCTACCAGATGAGCATCCTCAAGTCTGCCGACGGCAACGGCGAGAGCGTCCAGCGCTATTTCTTCGACTACCCCCAGCCTGTGGCCGGTGAGGGCCACTTCATCAGCACCTACAAGCACAACGGCAACCCCATCCCCAGCTTTGAGGGGGAACCGCTCCGCTTCGCCTGCCCCCGCACCATCGGCGACTTCGCCCACGGCCTGTGGCAGAACCTGAACCCCGACAACAAGGTCAGCCTCTTCGCCCGGGTCATCGACCTGGAGACCGGCGAGAGCGGCGACATGATCTTCAACAAATACGACGCTGTGTGCAGCGACTTCGACGACGCCGAGGAGCCGGAGCTGCTGCCCGAAGAGCTGGAGCTGCTCAAAAAGCTCGACGCCGAGGAAGAATAACCTAAGACACAAGGAGGATGCACCAATGAATGAACTCGCACTGAAGTACGGCTGCAACCCCAACCAGAAGCCCAGCCGCATCTATATGGAGGATGGCTCTGACCTGCCCGTCACCGTTCTGAACGGCAAGCCCGGCTACATCAATTTTCTGGATGCCCTGAACTCCATCCAGCTGGTGAAGGAGCTGAAGGAGGCCTGCGGCCTGCCCGCTGCCGCCTCCTTCAAGCACGTCTCCCCGGCGGGTGCCGCCCTGGGCCTGCCCCTGACCGATGTGGAGCGGAAGATGTACCACATCGCCCCGGACATGGAGCTTTCGCCGCTGGCCTGCGCTTATGCCCGCGCCCGCGGTGCGGACCGGATGTCCTCCTTCGGCGACTGGATCGCCCTCTCCGACGTCTGCGATGTGCCGACTGCAAAGCTCATCCAGCACGAAGTGTCTGACGGCATCATCGCCCCGGGCTATGAGCCGGAGGCACTGACCATCCTCGCCGGAAAGAAGAAGGGCAATTACAACGTGGTCGCCATCGACCCGGCCTACAAGCCGAACCCCGTGGAGCACAAGCAGGTCTACGGCATCACCTTCGAGCAGGGCCGCAACGAGCTGGCCATCAACGCCGACACCATGCTGACCAACTGGGTCACCGAGAACAAGACCGTGACCGATGAGCAGAAGCGCGACCTCATCATTGCCCTCATCACCCTGAAATACACCCAGTCCAACAGCGTCTGCTACACCGCAGGCGGCCAGACCATCGGCGTAGGCGCCGGCCAGCAGAGCCGTATCCACTGCACCCGTCTGGCAGGCCAGAAGGCCGACAACTGGCAGCTGCGCCACATGGACAAGGTACTCAACCTGCCCTTCCGCGACGATGTGGCAAAGCCCAACCGTGACAACGCCATTGATGTTTATATCGGCGACACCCCCGAGGATGTCATCGGCGACGACGTCTGGGCCGAGACCTTCACCCGTCAGCCCGAGCCGCTGACCGCTGAGGAAAAGAAAGAGTACCTGAGCCATGTCACCGGCGTCTGCCTCGGCTCGGATGCATTCTTCCCCTTCGGCGACAACATCGAGCGCGCACGCCGTTCCGGAGTGACGGCCATCGTCCAGCCCGGCGGCTCCATCCGCGACCAGCAGGTCATCGACACCTGCAACAAGTACGGCATCGCAATGGCATTCTGCGGCATCCGGCTGTTCCATCACTAAAACTCCTTCAGACACGGCTTGCGCCGTGCCAGCTCCCTCTGAGAGGGAGCCTTTGAGCAGGAGATAAAGTTTTCGGCTATGCCAAAAGGCCCCCTCCTTGAGGGGGCTGTCTGCGGAGCAGACTGGGGGAGTTCCCTTGGCAGAAGAACTTTTATAAAGAAGGTGGATCTATGAAAAAGAAAATCTTAGTCGTTGGCGGCGGCGGACGCGAGCACGCCATCATCAAGGCATTGAAAAAGAGCCCCGACTGCGGCGAAGTCTGGTGTGCGCCCGGCAACGGCGGCATCGGCTATGACGCCCACTGCGTCAACATCAAGGCCACCGACGTGGAAACGATGGTCGGCTTTGCGGAGACGGAAAAGTTCGACTATGTCGTGGTGGCTCAGGACGACCCGCTGGCACTGGGCATGGTGGATGCGCTGGCGGCAGTCGGCATCCCGGCCTTCGGCCCGGACAAGGCCGCCGCCCGCATCGAGGCATCCAAGGTCTTTTCGAAAGACCTCATGAAGAAGTACGGCATCCCCACCGCAAAGTATGAGACCTTCGACGACCCCGCCAAGGTCATGGAGTACATCAAGGCTGAGGGCAAATACCCGGTGGTCATCAAGGCCGACGGCCTTGCGCTGGGCAAGGGCGTGCTCATCTGCGAGAACGAAGAGCAGGCCGCCGAGGGCGTCAAGGAGATCATGCTGGACAAGAAGTTCGGCGCTTCCGGCAACCACGTCGTGGTGGAAGAGTTCCTCACCGGCCCCGAGGTCAGTGTGCTGAGCTTCACCGACGGCAAGGTGGTCAAGCCTATGGTGTCCTCCATGGACCACAAGCGCGCCAACGACCACGACACCGGCCTGAACACCGGCGGCATGGGTACCGTCGCGCCGAACCCCTATTACACTCCGGCCATCGCTGCCGAGTGCATGGAGAAAATTTTCCTGCCCACCATCAAGGCCATGAACGCTGAGGGCTGCCCCTTCAAGGGCTGCCTCTACTTCGGCCTGATGCTCACCCCGGACGGCCCGAAGGTCATCGAGTACAACTGCCGCTTCGGCGACCCTGAGACCCAGGTGGTGCTGCCCCTGCTGGAAAGCGACCTGCTCAAGGTCATGACCGCCTGCACCGAAGGAACGCTGGCCGACACCGAGGTCAGGTTCTCGGACGGCGCTGCCGCCTGCGTCATCCTCGCTTCCGGCGGCTACCCGGTGGCCTACGAGAAGGGCAAGCCCATCACCGGTCTGGTGGACGGCCAGCTGCCCGATGAGCCGGACGTCACGGTCTACCACTCCGGCACGGCCATCACCGAGGACGGCCAGCTCGTCACCAACGGCGGCCGTGTGCTGGGTGTGACGGCCACTGCGCCCGGCCTGCCCCGCGCCGTCTCCATCGCCTACGAGGCGGCGGAGCACATCCACTTCGACAAGCTGCACAAGCGCACCGACATCGGGATGCGGGCGCTGAAAGCGCTGGCGGAGAAAGAATAAACCTCTCAGTCTGCTTCGCAGACAGCTCCCCTACCGAGGGGAGCCTCTGGCGAAGAGATGAAGTTTTCCGGTATGCCAAGGCCTCCCCTCGCTAGGGCAACGACGACGACCGCCGCCGGTGGCGGAAGCAGGGAGGAGTTGTTGGGGCCGCGGTCAGCAATACGCAAGCAAAGCGAAGCGGATGCTGGGTACCGCAACCCGGACAATGGCACGGCGTTAGCCGTGACGGAGAGGTTTAGCCCGGAAGAAGAAATCGATACAGGAGGGAAATACCCAATGGTATATCGTATCTATGTTGAAAAGAAACCCGGCTTCGACGGCGAGGCCCAGAGCCTGCGCAATGAGCTCGTCTCTCTGCTGGGCATCAAGGAGCTGAACGGTCTGCGTCTGCTCAACCGCTACGACGTGGAGGGCATCGACGAGGCTCTGTTCGAGCAGTGCGTCCCCACCGTGTTCAGTGAGCCGCCGGTGGATAACACCTATGCAGAGCTGCCCGTCTCCGACGGCGTGTCTTTCGCCGTGGAGTATCTGCCCGGCCAGTTCGACCAGCGCGCCGACTCTGCCGCCGAGTGCATCCAGCTCATCAGCCAGGGCGACCGCCCGCTGGTGCGCTCTGCCCGCGTCTACCTGCTGGAAGGCACCCTGACCGATGAGCAGGTGGATGAGATCAAGAAATACGTCATCAACCCGGTGGAGGCCCGCGAGGCTTCGCTGGACACCAGGGCTACCCTGAAGATGGAGCATCCCGTCCCCACCGAAGTGGAGGTGCTGGACGGCTTCAACGAGCTGGATGAGGCAGGCCTGAAAAAGTTCATCGACGAGAAGGGCCTCGCCATGGACCTGGGCGACATCAAGTTCTGCCAGGAGTATTTCCGCTCGGAGAAGCGCGACCCGACCATCACCGAGATCAAGATGATCGACACCTACTGGTCGGACCACTGCCGCCACACCACCTTCGGAACCATTCTGGACGACGTCCAGATCGACGATGCCGTGGTGCAGGAGGCCTTCGACCGCTACATGGCCATGCGCGCCGACCTTGGCCGCGAGAACAAGCCCCGCTGCATGATGGACCTGGCCACCATTGGTGCCAAGGAACTGAAAAAGCAGGGCATCCTGAAGAACCTCGACGAGTCCGAGGAGATCAACGCCTGCACTGTGAAGATCAAGTGCGACGTCAACGGCAAGGATGAGGACTGGCTGTTCCTCTTCAAGAACGAGACCCACAACCACCCGACGGAGATCGAGCCTTTCGGCGGCGCTGCCACCTGCATCGGCGGCGCGATCCGTGACCCGCTGTCCGGCCGCAGCTACGTCTATCAGGCTATGCGCGTCACCGGCGCAGGCGACCCCCTCAAGCCCGTCAGTGAGACTCTGCCCGGCAAGCTGCCCCAGCGCAAGCTGGTGACCACCGCTGCCGCCGGTTATTCCTCCTACGGAAACCAGATCGGCCTTGCCACCGGTCAGGTGGATGAGATCTATCACCCCGGCTATGTGGCAAAGCGGATGGAGATCGGCGCTGTTGTGGGCGCAACGCCCGCTTCCCACGTCCGCCGCGAATGCCCCGCTCCCGGCGACGTCATCGTTCTGCTGGGCGGCCGCACCGGCCGCGACGGCATCGGCGGTGCCACCGGTTCCTCCAAGGCCCACAAGCTGGACAGCCTCGAGCACTGCGGTGCTGAGGTCCAGAAGGGCAACGCCCCCATCGAGCGCAAGCTGCAGCGTCTGTTCCGCCGCGAGGACGCCTGCAAGATGATCAAGCGCTGCAACGACTTCGGTGCCGGCGGCGTCTCTGTCGCCATCGGCGAGCTGGCCGACGGCCTGTATATCGACCTGAACAAGGTCACCAAGAAGTATGACGGCCTCGACGGCACCGAGCTGGCCATCAGCGAGAGCCAGGAGCGTATGGCCGTGGCTCTGGCCCCTGAGGACGTGGACAAGTTCATCGCCATCGCCACCGAGGAGAACCTTGAGGCCACCCCCGTGGCAAAGGTCACCGAGGAAAAGCGCCTGAACATGGTGTGGAACGGCAAGTCCATCGTCAACATCAGCCGCGAGTTCCTGAACTCCAACGGCGCTGAGAAGCACCAGAATGTCCACATCGAGAAGGGGACTGTCTGGCAGCCCCAGTGGGCCGGCGTGACCTTCGAGCAGAAGATGAAGAACATGGTGGGCGATTTGAACGTCTGCAGCAAGAAGGGCCTTTCTGAGCGATTCGACTCCACCATCGGCGCGGCCACCGTGCTGATGCCCTTCGGCGGCGCATGCCAGCTGACCCCCCAGAACGCCATGGTCGCAAAGCTGCCCGTGGACGGCGAGACCAACACCTGCTCCGGCATGGCATGGGGCTACAACCCCTACCTCATGAGCGCCAACCAGTATGTGGGCGCACGGATGGCCGTCGTCGAGAGTGTGACCAAGCTGGTGGCCTCCGGCTTCCGCTATGAGGACGCCTACCTGACCTTCCAGGAGTACTTCGAGCGCCTTGGCACTTCCCCGGAGCGCTGGGGCAAGCCGCTGGCCGCTCTGCTGGGCGCACTGGATGCACAGATCGGCCTCGGCATCGCCTCCATCGGCGGTAAGGACAGCATGTCCGGCTCCTTCGAGCAGCTGGATGTGCCTCCTACGCTGGTGTCCTTCGCTACCGCCATCGGCAAGGCCGGCCGCGTCGTCTCCACCGAGTTCAAGAAGCCGGAGAGCACCGTCGTCCTCATCCGGCCCATCCTGGACCCCGAGACCGGCTGTCCCAACTTCTTCTCCCTGAAGGCCAACTACAAGAAAGTTGAGCAGATGATGGAAGATGGCATGGTGGCCGCTGCTTCCTCTGTGGGCTATGGCGGTCTGGCTGAGGCCCTCTTCAAGATGGGTCTGGGCAACCGCATCGGCTTCAAGATGATGAACAACATGACCACCCACGATATGTTTAAGCCCATGTACGGCTCCATCGTGCTGGAGATGGTCTCTGACGCCCCGGCCGGTGAGCTGCTGGGCGAGACCACCGCAGACTACACCTTCGAGTGCTGCGGCGACAAGCTGGATATGGCTCAGCTGCAGGAGATCTGGGAGAGCAAGCTCGAGCCCGTCTATCCCTACCGCAAGGCCGGTCCCGCCGTCGAGAAGATCGACGGCAGCCTGACCGCCCCCGCTGCACCCAAGATCGGCGTGGCAAAGCCGAAGGTCATCATCCCGGTCTTCCCGGGCACCAACTGCGAGTACGACACCGCCCACGCCTTTGCCCGCGCCGGTGCAGACCCCGAGGTGCTGGTCATCCGCAACCTGACCCCCGCTGACGTCACCGCCAGCTGCGAGGCACTGGTCAAGGCCATCAACGAGAGCCAGATCGTCATGCTGCCCGGCGGCTTCTCCGGCGGCGACGAGCCGGACGGCAGCGCAAAGTTCATCGCCTCCTTCTTCCGCAATCCTGCGGTCACCGAGGCGGTCCGTGACCTGCTGCAGCACCGTGACGGTCTGATGCTGGGCATCTGCAACGGCTTCCAGGCCCTCATCAAGCTGGGTCTGGCCGCTTACGGCGACATCCGCCCCATCACGGCCTGTGACCCGACCCTGACCTTCAACACCATCGGCCGCCACCAGAGTATGCTGGTGCGCACCCGTATCGCCTCCACCGGCAGCCCCTGGCTGTCCAAGTGCAGCGTGGGCGACCAGCACACCGTGGCCATCAGCCACGGTGAGGGCCGCTTCGTGGCACCTCAGAGCGTGCTGGACACCCTCATCGCCAACGGCCAGATCGCGACCCAGTACGTCGATCAGGACGGCAGCCCCAGCATGGACATGAAGTACAACCCCAACGGCTCCGTCCTCGCCATCGAGGGCATCACCAGCCCGGATGGCCGTGTCTTCGGCAAGATGGGCCATTCGGAGCGCAGCGGCGAGTACCTGTACAAGAACGTCACCGGCGACAAGTATCAGCCTATTTTCGAGGGCGGCGTGGACTATTTCAAGATTTGATGGTAAAATAGGAGAAAACCTCTCCGTCATTGCTTCGCAATGCCACCTCCCCTAACGAGGGGAGGCTTTGGCATTTCGTAAAGCTTTCTCTCTTCGCCAGAGGCTCCCCTCGGTAGGGGCAACAACGACGACCGCCGCCAGTGGCGGAAACAGGGA
>ENA-UEPG01001825-UEPG01001825.1-human-gut-metagenome-genome-assembly--contig:-NODE-1825-length-15115-cov-4.518686_pt1 | contig 15115 bp, 8 predicted proteins | sample MGYA00242893_ERZ507902 | MGnify/ENA primary metagenome ERZ507902 (study PRJEB26167, sample SAMN06115491) | human gut metagenome | host: Homo sapiens | place: China:Gansu | collected 2015-04-23 | study... | reverse complement strand
GTGCAGAGAACCTGCGAGTTTATCTTGGATAAGGGCCTCGACGTCGATGAGGTCGAGCTGGCATCCGGCTTCGTTAAGCGTTACTACGATGAGACGGCCGACGTCCCCCATGAGGTCGACCTTGCGATCGAGCTGCCGGATGCGGACGTGGTGGGGGAGTGGTTGACGGGCAAGAGGGGGCGCGTGTGCCGCCTGCACCGCCCGCAGCGTGGCGAGAAGCACCGCTTGCTGCGGATGGCCGAGCGCAACGCCCGTCATGCCCTCATGCGCTACATGATGCGGACGGGGTACTCGGACGATCGCACCAATCAGGCGCTATTGCAGCTCGAGAGCGCGTTGGCCCTGGACGCGCCGCCGATGCGCATCGAGTGTTTCGACATCTCGACCCTGCATGGCGCCTTCACCGTCGCGTCCATGGTCGTATTTACGAACGGCAAGCCCGACAAAAGCCAGTACCGTCGCTTCAAGATCCGTGCGGAGTTGGATGAGGCCAACGATTTCGTCTCCATGTCCGAGGTTCTCGGACGTCGCTACGCTCCCGAGCGCATGGCCGACGAGCGGTTCGGCAGTAGACCTGACCTGCTGGTGGTCGATGGCGGCCGCCCCCAGCTCACCGCGGCGATGAGGCAGCTCGAAGAGCTCGGTCTCGACATCCCAGTCTGTGGCCTCGCCAAGGCCGATGAGGAGGTATTCGTCCCCTGGGACGATACGCCGATCGTGCTGCCCAGTGGGTCGGCGTCTCTGTATCTCATCAAACAGGTCCGCGATGAGAGCCACCGCTTCGCAATCACCTTCCATCGTGAGCTGCGCGGCAAGGCGATGACCGTCTCCGTCCTGGACGAGGTCCCCGGCGTCGGCCCTACGCGGAAGAAGGCGATCATGAAGCGGTTCGGTTCCATGAAGCGCCTTCGCGCCGCTTCGGAGGCCGAGATTGCGGAGGTCCCCGGCGTGCCTGCCGAGGTGGCCCGTTCGGTGTTCGAATCGCTCCGCGCACTCGAGGCCCAGCGCGTCGAGCAAGATGCTGCCGAAGGTGAATAAGTGGTATTAAATTATCGCCCTATGTATATATTCTGAGGGATAGTTCTAATACCAGTAAAAACCAGTAAATACCAGGGCACTTTAGGATGATAAAGCGTATTCCTGGAAAACTGGTATGGTCTTTAATACCATCCTGAAAAAATGTCAACAATCTCGTGAACGGTCGTTTTCCCGCCTGGGCGGAAGGATGACCGTTCATCGACGGGCGCCGCACAAAAAACGAATGACCCATTAGGCTTGAAAGGGTCTGTAATGTGCGCTGCCGAGTCGCAGCGCCGAGCGCTTGATTGGAGTTCCCATGCGCGATCTTCTGAACACGGGCGTGTCCCGCCGCTCCTTCCTCGGTCTTGCCGGTGGCGCCGCCGCCGTCGCTGGCCTTGGTCTCGCCGGTTGCGGCGGTGGCGACAAGCCCGCAGGCTCCGCTCCTGCGGCTGACGGTACTGTGGGCGGCGGCGTGATCACCGCCGGCTCTGCCTACACCACCACCAACTTCGATCCTTCCAGCACCTCTTCTGCTCTCGCCTGCGGCACCAACTGGCATGTCGTCGAGGGTCTGTATGGCCTCGACTTCCACGACTACAGCGTCTTCAACGAGCTGGCCGCCGACGATCCCAAGCAGGTCGACGACACCACCTACGAGATCACCCTGCGCAAGGACGCCAAGTTCTCCGACGGCACCCCGGTGACCGCCAATGACGTCGCCGACTCCTTCCTGCGCTCCACCGCCGAGGGCAACATCTACATCCCGATGCTCGCCCCCATCGCCTCCGTTGAGGCCAAGGACGACACCACCGTCACCGTCAAGACGACCGTGCCGAACTTCTCCCTGCTGAAGGAGCGCCTCGCCATCGTCCGCGTCGTTCCCGCCTCCTCCACCAAGGAGGACATGACCGCCAAGGCCTGCGTGGGTTATCTGCCGGAACAGCCGCCCCTTTACCCGGAGATGACGGTGGCCGAGTACCTCGACTTTGCCGCCGAACTGAAAGGTGTCAAGAAAGCCGACCGCCCGGCACAGGTGCAGTCTGCCGCCCACCGTACCGGTCTGGAAGATGTCCTGCCCCGGCTCATCCGCAGCCTCTCGAAGGGCTACCGCCAGCGGGTGGGCGTGGCGCAGGCGCTGCTGGGCAGTCCGCAGCTCATCATTCTGGACGAACCCACCGTGGGCCTCGACCCGGCGCAGGTCATCGAGCTGCGCCGCCTCATCCGGGAGCTGGGCCGCACCCACACGGTCATCCTGTCCAGCCATATCCTCAGTGAGGTGAAGGCCGTCTGCGACAAGGCACTCATCCTGTCGCAGGGGCATCTGGCCGCCGTCGTGGACCTTGCCGCCGAAGAGCGCGATTTGGAAGAGCTCTTCCTTGAGCTGACGGCTCCGGAAGAGACTTCGGATAAAAAGGAGGACTGATTCGATGCTTGCCATCTACAAGCGGGAGCTGCGCAGCTTTTTTCACGGCATGATGGGCTATCTGCTCACGGCCTTTCTGCTGGCGGCTTCCGGCATCTATTTTCTGGCCCTGAACCTCGGTTACGGCCTGACGGATTTTGGCTACTATACGCTCTACCGCACGATCTTCATGCTGCTGCTCTATTTCCCGGTGCTGGCCATGCGCTCGCTGGCCGAAGAGCGCCGCGCCCGCACCGACCAGCTCCTTCTCACCAGCCCGGTGTCCGTGTGGGGCATCGTGGTGGGCAAGTATCTGGCCCTCTGCACCGTGTTCGCGCTGCCCTGTCTGGCCGACGGCATCATGATCGTCGTGCTCTGGCTGCTGGGCGGCACGGCCTCGGCCTGTGGGGCAAATTTCGCCGCGCTGCTGTGCTATTTCCTGCTGGGCTGTGCAGCCATCGCCGTCTGCGAGTTCTGCTCCGGCCTCACGGAGAACCAGATCATTGCGGCAGTCATGGGCTTTTCGGCCCTGCTGCTGGCCTATATGATGCCCAGCCTCCGCAGTATGTTCAACGCCGGGAGCGCCGTGGCGCTGGTGGTCTTTACGGCTCTGTCGGCGGGAGCTTCCCTTGCGGTGGGCCTGCGCACCCGGAGCTTCACGCTGGGCTGCTTCTGCTTTGCGGCCCTCTGTGCCGGGCTGAGCGCCCTGTTCCTGCTGCGCAGCGCATGGCTCACCGAAGCGTTCAGCGCTGTCTTGAGCGCCCTCTGCCTGTTTGCGCCCTTTGAGGAGTTCGTCAACAACAGCTTTTCTATCCCCACGCTGGTCTATTATTTGACGGTGACGGTGCTTTTCCTCTTCTTCACGGCGCAGGGCATCGAGAAGCGCCGCTGGAACTGAGAGGGGGGGACAAGACCATGAAGAAATTTGAGAAAAAGAGCGCAGGCCCGCTGGAACGGCTGCGGCTGCGCAGCGGCATCTATGCCTCGGCGGTCACGGTGCTGGTGGTCGTGCTGGCCGTCCTGCTCAACCTCATCGTCCGGGCCGTTCCGACGAAGTACACCGAGTTCGACCTCTCGGAGGCCGGGCTCTACACCCTCAGCGGCAGCTCCAGGGACATCGCCCACGCCCTGACGCAGGATGTCACCATCTACTATCTGGCCGAGACGGGCAGCGAGGACGCCATCATCACAAAGCTGCTGGACCGCTACGCCTCCGAGAGCAGCCACATCAAGTGGGAGACGAAAGACCCCGCTGTCTACCCGACCTTCGCCGCCCAGTACGGCGTGCAGTCGGCTGAGAACGGCAGTCTCATCCTCGTCTCGGGGGAGAAGAGCGCCGTGCTGGCGGCGTCTGACCTCTACGATTATGACTACTCCGACTACTACACCACCGGCAGCTACAGCGTGACCTTTGGCGGCGAAAATAAGCTCACCGCTGCCATCTACCGCATCACCAGCGGCGAAGAGCTCCACGCCTACTACACGACGAACCACGGCGAACAGCGCCTCACCGACACCCTGACCGACGCGCTGGAAGGCCAGAACCTCTCCGTCAGCCCCCTCGACCTGCTGACGGACACCATCCCGGACGACTGCGACCTGCTCATCATCAATGACCCGCAGCAGGACGTTGCATCGGCGGGCGGCCTCGTGGATGAGATGTCGGCCCTGCGCGCCTACCTGAAAAATGGCGGACATCTGATGCTCACCACCGACAGCTATTACTCCACCCCGAACCTTGACGCCCTGATGGCCGAGTTTGGCCTGACCCGGACGCCCGGACTCGTAGTGGAAGGGGACAGCGGCCATTACCTGAACGGTTACCCCTACTATCTGCTGCCGGATTACGCCACCGACACCGAGAGCGGCACGCTGGACGGCATCGACACCAGCCGCCGCGTCCTGCTGCAGATGGCGCAGGGCATCACCATCACCGAGACGGAGGGCATCGCCTCGGAAGCTCTGCTGGTCAGTACCGAGAGCTCCTACAGCAAGGCGGCGGGCTATGAGATGACCACCGCCGAGCAGGAAGACGGCGACCCCGACGGCCCCTTTGCGCTGGCAGCCTATGCTTCCGATAACAGCACCGGCGCAGAGGTCATCTGGGTCAACTGCGGCAACATGGACAACGAGGCCGTCTACCAGACTGTTCCCGGCAACGTGACCTTCCTGCAGGGCTGCGCAGCCTCTCTGGCCGGGCAGGAGGGGACCACCCTCGTAGAGTCCAAGGCGCTGGAAGCTGCGCCCATCACCATCTCGGGCCACACCGCCGCTGTACTGGGTCTGGTGTTCGTCCTCATTCTCCCGGCGGCTGTGCTGGCCGCGGGCGCAGTGGTGGTGCTGCTGCGCCGCCGCAAGTAAGGAGGCACGCCATGAAAACAAAACGGCGTACCCTCATCGTTTTGCTGGTGTTCGTTCTCGCCGCCGGGGCGGCGCTGACCCTGCTGACCCACGCGAACCAGAAGGCCGAACAGGCCGCCAGCGAGGCCGAGGACGGCAGCATCCCGCTGCTGGATGTGACCACCGCCACGCTGGAAAGCGTCTCCATCCAGTATGGCGGCGATACTCTGACGCTCCGGCCCTCTGACGACGGCTGGACGCTGACCGAGGACCCAGCCTACCATCTGGACGATTCGGCCTGCAGCACCATCCGCACCGCGCTGGCAGGCATGAAGGCCAAGCGCCAGCTCGAGGCGCAGCCCGGAGAGGACTACGGTTTCGACGCGCCTCAGCTTGTCGTAAATGTTTCGGCGGCGGGGGAGCGCACCACCCTTACCGTGGGAGCGGAGAACCCCGTCACCGGCGATGTGTACGTCCGGCGGGAGGGCGGCGACGCTGTCTATACTGTGGACGCGGCCAAGTTCCGCTGCATGGAGCAGACGAAGGCGGAGCTCTTTGGGGCGTTCAGCCCGGCGGGTATCACAGTCTCGGACATCGAGGCTGTGCGCTACACCCTCCAAAGCGGCGAGACGATCAAGCTGCAATCCGTATCCCAGCCCACGGAGGCCGACAGCACCACCTACCAGACCGTCTGGCAGCTCACCGACGAGCCGGACGACGCACTGGATACCGACAAGACGGACGCTCTGCTGGCCGCACTGGCCAGCTATGTCACCGGGCAGGACACTGCCGCCGACCTTTCCGCCTGCGGCTTCGACGCCCCGCTGGTGACAGCAGAGGTGACGACAGCTGACGGCACTGTCACCCTGACGTATGCCATCGGCACCGACGGCTATTATATGATGGTGTCGGGCGACAGCTCTGTCTACACCGTGGACGGCCAGACCGTGCAGGCCCTCTGCCTGACGGCCCGGCAGCTGAAAGCCGACACCTGAGAATTTATCCCAAAAGCACCCGCAGTTCTGCACTGCAGGTGCTTTTATGCTGTATAAGGAAACGCTATATGCAAAATTGATGTAAAACCCGGGTGGGAAAAGCCCCCTCGGAGTCAAAGTTTCGGCAAACATCAGCAGAGTGATTGACATTTTGACAAAGATTGTTTAAGATAGACAAGACAGGGCAGAATAACTGCGCAATGTTACGGTCGTCATGGATGTTGTGCGGGGAGGAGTCTGCTCCCACAGCCGGCACAGATTGGATGGGCGAGGGGGCAGACTCGAAGTCACCCTAATGCGATGGAAGGATGGGGGAGTAAACCCCTGTCTTTTTTCGTATCTGAGTTACAAGGAGGATATAGGAAAGAAATGAACAACTCGGTGATCGTTTCGCTGCGAGACATCGTAGTGGAATTTGATGGTCAGCGCATTCTGGATGGGCTGAACCTCGACATCCATGACAAAGAGTTTGTGACGCTGCTGGGATCCTCCGGCTGCGGAAAAACCACCACCCTCCGCCTCATCGCGGGCTTTCTGGAACCGACGTCCGGCAAAGTGCTGCTGAAAGGAGAGGACATCACAGGCGTACCGCCCTACAAGCGCCCGGTGAACACCGTGTTCCAGAAATACGCGCTGTTCCCCCACCTGAACGTCTTTGAGAATGTGGCCTTCGGCCTCCGCCTCAAGAAGATGGACGAAGAGACCATCCGCCGCAAGGTGCGGGATATGCTGGAAGTCGTGGGCCTGAAGGGCTTCGAGCGCCGCAGCATCGGCCAGATGTCCGGCGGCCAGCAGCAGCGCGTGGCCATCGCCCGCAGCCTGGTCAATGAGCCGGAGATCCTGCTTCTCGACGAGCCTCTGGGCGCCCTGGACCTCAAGCTGCGCAAGGAGATGCAGCTGGAACTCAAGCGCCTGCAGCGCGAGATGAACATCACCTTCATCTACGTCACCCACGATCAGGAAGAAGCCCTGACCATGTCCGACACCGTCGTCGTCATGAACGGCGGCAAGGTGCAGCAGATCGGCACCCCCGAGGACATCTACAACGAGCCCAAGAACGCCTTTGTCGCCGACTTCATCGGCGACTCCAACATCGTGGACGGCGTGATGCACCGCGATTTTCTCGTCTCCTTCTCGGGCGTCGAGTTCCCCTGCGTGGACCGCGGCTTTGCCCGGGAGGAGAGCGTACAGGTGGTCGTCCGCCCCGAAGATATTGAAGTGGTCTCCCCGGTGGAAGGCCAGCTGGTGGGCGTCGTCAATGACGTCATCTTCAAGGGCGTCCACTTCGAGATGCATGTGGAGTGCGAGGGCCGCGAGTGGCTCATCCATTCCACCCGCGCCTGCACGCCCGGTGAGACCATCGGTATGCGCATCGGCCCCAACGAGATCCATATCATGTCGCGTTCGGAGGGGTGAGGCCGCATGAAGATTTACGATAAGAAACTGGCCTATCCGTACTTTGTATGGATGGTGCTGTTCACGGTGGTGCCGTTGTTCATCGTGGTGTATTACGCCCTCACCGACTCCGCCGGCAGCTTTACGCTGGACAATCTGGTGACCGTCAGCGGCTATGGCTCGGTGTTCGCCCGCAGCCTGCTGCTGGCCCTCATCTCCACCGTCGTCTGCCTCATCATCGCGTTCCCGGTGGGCTATTTCCTCTCCCGGCTGCGCGTCAACAAGCAGCACATCATGCTGATGCTGGTGATGCTGCCCATGTGGATGAACTTCCTGCTCCGTACCTACGCATGGATGGGTCTGCTGAGCCTCAACGGCCCTGTGAACGCCGTTCTGGGCGTCTTCGGCCTCGGACCCTACAACATGCTGAATACCTCCGGCGCTGTGGTGCTGGGCATGGTGTACAACTATGTGCCGTATATGATCCTGCCCCTCTACACCAGCATGACAAAAATCGACCAGAGCATCGTGGAGGCGGCGCAGGACCTGGGCGCTTCCACCACTAAGACTCTGTTCCGGGTGCTCATCCCCATGAGCATCCCCGGCATCAGCACCGGCATCACGATGGTGTTCGTCCCGGCGGTGTCCACCTTTGTCATCAGCCGTATGCTGGGCGGCGGGTCCAACCTGCTCATCGGCGATTTGATCGAGATGCAGTTCCTCGGCAACAGCTACAACCTCAATGTCGGCTCTGCCATGAGCCTCGTGCTGATGGTCATCGTGCTGCTCTGCATGAGCTTTACGTCCAGCTTCGACGAGGATGAGATGGAGGGTGTGTCCTGATGAAAACGAAACATCTGCGTCTGATGCAGCGCGCCTACGTCATCCTGTTCTTCTGCTTCATGTACCTGCCCATCGCGTACATGGTCGTGTTCAGCTTCAACCAGAGCAAGGGCTACGCCCTCTTTACCGGCTTTACCTTTAAGTGGTACACCAGCCTGCTCCACAATGAGTCCATCCTGCACGCGCTGTGGGTGTCGCTGTATCTGGCACTGTTCTCGGCGGTCATCGCCACGGTGCTGGGGACTGCGGCGTCTCTGGGCATCGCCTCCATGGGGCGCAAGAGCCGCCTGCTGGTGACGAATATCACCTATATCACCACGGTCAACCCCGAGATCATCACCGGTATCTCCCTGATGATGCTCTTTGTGGCATACCAGCGCTTTGCGTCTGAGCTGGACTTCCTGCCCGGCAACATCATGGGCTTCCCCACGCTGCTCATTGCCCATATCGCATTCAACGTGCCGTATGTCATCTTCAATGTCACGCCCAAGCTCAAGCAGCTGGACATCAAGCTGTTTGAGGCGGCGCTGGACCTCGGCTGTGACCCCCGGCAGGCATTTTTCAAGGTCATCCTGCCCGAGATCAGCCCGGCCATCCTGTCGGGCTTCCTCATCAGCCTGACCTACTCCATCGACGACTTCATGATCTCTTACTTCAACTGCGGTACGGTGGAGACGCTGCCCATCGCCATCTACTCCATGACCCGCAAGAAGGTCAGCCCGGAGATCTACGCGCTGTCCACCATCATGTTCGTGGTCATCCTGAGCATCATCCTCATCTCCAACGCCATGGAGAGCCGCGGCTACCGCCGCGACCAGCGCGCACTGAGAGGGGGAGATGTCAAATGAAGCGTTTCATCATTCTTCTGCTGACGGCTGTGCTGGCGCTGACCATGCCGCTGTCGGCTCTGGCCGCGGGACAGATCGAGGTCACGGAGGACATTTCCGTCTCGGATGACTACGACTGGACCCGCTTCAAGGGCCAGAACGTCACCCTGAACGTCTACAACTGGGGCGAGTATATCTCCAACGGTTCCGACGACAGCGTGGACGTGGTGGCGGCCTTTGAAAAGCTGACCGGCATCAAGGTCAACTATACCACCTTCGATTCCAACGAGTCCCTCTACGCCAAGCTCAAGTCCGGCGCGGCCAACTACGATGTCATCATTCCGTCGGACTACATGGTCGCCAAGATGATAAGCGAAGGGATGCTGATGCCGCTGGACTACAGCAACATCCCGAACTTCCAGAACATCGACGAGGAGTACCGCAACGGGGACTATGACCCCGAGAATGCCTACACTGTGCCTTACACCCTCTGCACCACTGGCATCATCTACAATACAAAGATGGTAGACGAGGCCCCCACCAGCTGGGCAGACCTGTGGGACGAGAAGTATGCAGGCAACATCCTGATGTTCAACAACAGCCGCGACGCCTACGCCATCGGTGCGTTCAAGAGCGGCAGCAGCGTCAACCCCCAGACCACGGAGGAGGTGGATGCTGTGGTGGACGAGCTGAAAGCCCAGAAGCCTCTGGTGCAGGCCTATGTCATGGACGAGATCTTCGATAAGATGATCGGCAGCGAGGCGGCCGTCGGCGTCTACTACTCCGGCGACGCCATCACCATGATCGACGACAACCCCGACCTGGCCTGGGTGTTCCCTGAGGAGGGGACGGTGCTGTCGGTGGACAGCATGGCCATCCCCGCCACCAGCGAGCACGAGGAAGCCGCAGAGATGTTCATCAACTTCATGTGTGAGCCGGACGTCGGCAAGGCCAATATCGAGTATATCGGCTACACCACCCCCATGCACTGTGTATGGGAGCTTCTGGATGAAGACCTCAAGTACAGCGAGATCGCGTACCCCTCCGAGGACATTGCGGCCAAAGAAGAGGTGTTCACTGCCCTGAGCGATGAGGTCAACAGCGAGCTGGACGTGAAGTGGAGCGAGATGAAGAGCTACGACGAGGGCGGCAGCGGGTATCTGTTCCTGATGCTGCTGGCGGCGATGCTGGCTCTGGCCTGCTTCAATATCTGGCGCAAGGTGCGCAGGAAAACGCGCAATATGTATTGAACCTGAGGGGGCTGTGCGGAGGCGTACAGCCCCTTTTTATAAGGAAAGGGAAAGAATATGAGTGAATACAGAAGCTATACGGAGCAGATGACCGTACTGGACGGCGACAGCGACTTCCGCCGCTGCCTGAAGCCCAGCGCCCTGTTCCGGTATGTGGAACAGGTGTCGGCAGACCACGCCCGGGCTTACGGCATGGACCACGCCTTTTTCAGGGAGCGCCGCAGCGCATTCCTCGTGGGCAAGCAGGCCCTCAGGGTCTGGCGGATGCCGGGCCGTGCGGAGAAGATCAACCTGACCACGGCCTGTGAGGCGTTCAAGAAAGGCACGATGAAACGGCTGACCACCATCACCAGCGAAACAGGGGAGAAGCTGGCCCTCGTGGACTGCCGCTGGATGATCGTGGACACTGAGGCGGGGCGCATCCTGCGCACCCCCGGCTGGACGATGCCGGACTTCCAGAACGACGACCTGCCCGAAGAACTGCCCCAGATCGTCCACAAGAGCCAGCCGCTGACGGCGGCAGGGGAGCGCCGCGCAAGCTACTCCATGTGTGACCTCAACGGCCATATCAACAACTCCCTCTATCTGGACATCGCCTGCGACGCCCTGCCGCAGGAGGTCGTGGAGTCTGCGCCGCTGTCCTTCGCTTCCATCAAGTACCACCGTGAGGTGCCGATGGGCCAGAGCGTGCAGGTGTTCTATGCCCCCTCAGGAAATGGCTGGTATCTGCTGGGCCGGAGGGAGGAGCACGCAGCCTTTGAGTGCTATCTGGAATTCGGAAGCTCTTTCACAGAATCTTTACAAAAATAATTACAAAGAAATTACAAAAAGCTATTGCAAAAGTCCTTCAAAAGAGTTACAATATGGTTACAGAGAGGGCAAGACCCTTCTGGATCATGAAATCTTTTTCTTCTTGTTTTTTTGGAATATCGGGTGTCCGCCATCCTCCTCCGGCTGTTTTCCTTCGCAGCTGCCGGCCGACACCGCACAGGCGATATTCCGCTTCGTGTGCAAAAGAGTCCGTCTGGTTTCAGACGGGCTTTTTTGCGTCCGAAAATCCGGAAAAATCGGCCCACAGCAAGGGAAAGTATGACCTTAGGTCAATTTGCCTGTTTTTCTGCAAAGGACATTTATAAAGTTTGGCGGGGCAGGGGTTTGTATTCCGCGTGGGTTTGTGGTAAAGTATATACAATCAATTCCTAAGTCGAAAACATGAAATTGTTTTGATGTTGTTTGATATGATCCGCTGCGGATGCGTTAAGAGAAAAGGAGTTTGAATATGGCTTATTTTTACGAAGAACCCTCCCGTACCTTTGGCGAGTACCTGCTGGTGCCGGGCTACTCTTCTGCTGAGAATGTCCCCACGGCTGTCAGCCTCAAGACCCCGCTGGTCAAGTACCGCAAGGGTGAGGAGAACTGCCCGCTGGAAATGAATATCCCCATGATCAGCGCCATCATGCAGTCTGTCTCCGGCGATAAGCTGGCCATCGCGCTGGCCCGTCAGGGCGGCGTCTCCTTCATCTACGGCTCCCAGAGCATCGAGAACGAGGCCGCTATGGTCCGCCGCGTCAAGAGCTTCAAGGCCGGTTACGTCGTTTCCGACTCCAACCTGGCCCCCACTGCCACCCTGCACGATGTGCTGGAACTGAAAGCCCGCACCGGCCACTCCACCATCGCCATCACTGCTGACGGCACTCCCAACGGCAAGCTTCTGGGCATCGTGGCCTCCCGCGATTACCGCGTCAACCACACCCCCGATGACGCTCCTGTTACCACCTTTATGACCCCCATCGAGAAGCTGGTCACTGCCCCGGAGAACACCTCCCTGCACGACTGCAACAACATCATCTGGGACAACAAGATCAACACCCTGCCTCTGGTGGATGCCGAGGGCAACCTGAAGTATATCGTCTTCCGCAAGGACTACGATTCCCACAAGAAGAATGCCAACGAGCTGCTGGACAAGAACAAGAGCTACGTCGTCGGTGCCGGCATCAACACCCGCGACTACGCCCAGCGCGTGCCTGCTCTGGTGGAGGCCGGTGTGGATGTCCTCTGCATCGACTCCTCTGAGGGCTACTCCGAGTGGCAGAGCCGCACCATCGGCTGGATCCGTGAGCACTACGGCGACACCGTGAAGGTGGGCGCAGGTAATGTCGTGGATGCCGAGGGCTTCCGCTTCCTCGCAAAGGCTGGCGCTGACTTCGTGAAGATCGGCATCGGCGGCGGCTCCATCTGCATCACTCGTGAGACCAAGGGCATTGGCCGTGGTCAGGCTACTGCCGTCATCGAGGTCGCAAAGGCCCGTGACGAGTACTTCAAGGAGACCGGCATCTATGTGCCTATCTGCTCCGACGGCGGCATCGTCCACGACTACCACATCACCCTTGCACTGGCCATGGGCGCTGACTTCGTCATGCTGGGCCGCTACTTCGCCCGCTTCGACGAGAGCCCCACGAACAAGGTGCGTATCAATGGCCAGTATATGAAGGAGTATTGGGGCGAAGGCTCCAACCGCGCCCGCAACTGGCAGCGCTACGACCTCGGCGGCTCCACCAAGCTGAGCTTCGAGGAAGGTGTGGACAGCTATGTTCCTTACGCCGGTCCGCTGGCCGACGGCGTCCAGACCACCCTGTACAAGGTCAAGAGTACCATGTGCAACTGCGGCGCACTCTCCATCCCCGAACTGCAGCAGAAGGCCAAGCTGACCGTCGTTTCCTCCACCTCCATCGTGGAGGGCGGTAGCCATGACGTCGTGCTGAAGAATGCGACCCCGAACATCATCAACGGCTGAATCTGAAATATCAAAGCACCCGCAGCACGGAAAGGCGCTGCGGGTGCTTTTTGCATATCCGGACGGCATCGATGCCCGTGATTTATCCGAGGACAGAAGAGCACTGCCGGAGGTGCCGGCAAAGATTCTGTAAAAAACATTTTTTCTTTCTGCCGTCATTTTTTGCCAAAACCTCTTGCGTCTGCCCGCCAAAGATGCTATAGTGGTACAAACGTCCTGTCATGACAGGACGAAACGCGCGGCAGCGCAGAGTTTGTTTGGCTGCACCCGCCGCAGGGGTGCGCGGAAAAAAGAGAGGAAACTTTTCATGAGCGAGATCAAAGTTGTGCCGTATATCCCGGATGAGGACTACGACAATCCGGCAATGGTCGTTGATTTTTACGAATTCACTATGGCCAACTGCCTGTTTCTGAACGGCTTTAAGGATACGACCCTTGTGTTTGATATGTTCTTCCGCAAGAACCCGGATAACCAGGGCTACTCCATCAGCGCCGGCCAGCGCAAGCTGACCCGTTTCCTGCTGAACTACCACTTCAATGAGCAGGATGTCCACTGGCTGCGCACCAAGGGCATGAGTGAGGAATTCTGCGAGTATCTGCGCACGTACCGCTGGAAGGGCGATATGTACGCTCTGCCCGAAGGCACGGTCTGCTACCCCCATGTGCAGATGGTGCGCATCGAGTGCGACCTCGTGGGCGCTATCCTCATCGAGACCTACCTGCTCCAGACCATGAACTTCCACAGCCTCATCGCCACCAAGGCCACCCGCGTCACCGGCCTCAACACTCACACCCCCCGCAGCGTCATGGAGTTCGGCACCCGCCGCGCACAGGGCGAGAGCGCAGGCAACGACGGCGCTTATGCTGCCGTTCTGGGCGGCTGCATCGGTACGGCCAACTGTCTGGCCGAGATGAAGTACGGCTCTGAGGTCAAGGCTGTGGGTACTGTGGCCCACAGCTTCATCGAGTTCTTCCCGACTGAGTTCGATGCCTTCAAGGCCTTCGCCGATACCTACCCGGATTCCGTCAGCCTGCTGCTGGATACCTATAATATCATGGAGAGCGGTCTGCCCAACCTCATCAAGCTGGACGACTACCTCATTGAGAAATATCCTGATGACCCCAACCGCCGCGTCAAGAGCGCCCGCATCGATTCCGGTGACCTGGCCCGAGGCTCCAAGCGCCTGCGCAAGGCACTGGATGCAGCAGGGAAGTCCTACATCAAGCTGGTGGCCTCCAACGGTCTGGACGAGAAGAAGATCGCCAACATGGAGCTGTACGAGCACGCACACTTCGACTCCTACGGCGTGGGCGAGAACCTCATCACCTCGGCCTCGGACCCCGTGTTCGGCGGTGTGTACAAGCTGGTGGCGGTCAAGCGCCCCGACGGCAGCTATCAGCCCAAGATGAAGTGCTCCGACTCCGCCAGCAAGGCCATCATCCCCGGCAAGAAGATGCCGTGGCGTCTCTACGATGAGAACGGCCAGGCGCAGTGCGACCTCATCGCCATGGAAGGCGAGGTCATCGAGGCAGGCAAGCCGGTCACGATGGTCAACCTCGACTCCGATGCCATCGAGCGCACCGTCACCATCGTTCCCACTCGCGTCAAGCAGCTGCTGGTGCCGCATATCCTGAACGGTGAGCTGGCCATCGAGCTGCCCTCCATTGCGGAGAAAAAGGCCTATATCGCCAAGCAGCTCACCAAGGGCAGCGGCGCGGATGCCCAGTGGGGTTATTACTGGGCAAACTGGACTGACCAAACCTTCGCCATGATTGCGGCGTTCGGCGGTGAGCTGTACAGTGAGGACGGCAAGGCGAGCGTGCTTTCCACCGACGAAAACACCCAGAAGGCCGTTCAGTTCATGTATGACCTGTACAATACCTACAAGGTGTGTCCGTCGGCCACGCAGGCCGCGCAGTTCGGCGACAGCGAGTTCGCCCCCTTTATGGCAAATAAGGTGGCCATGCAGCTCGGCGCGCTTTCCACCGCCTCTACGTTTGACGCAAACGGCACCGGGTATACCGTGCTGCCCATGCCCTATATGGACGGCGTCAGCAAAACGTCCTCGTTTGTGAACACCTGGGTCATTCCCAAGACCGCCAAGAATCCCGAGCTTTCCTGGCGCGTGGTGGAGTTCCTCTCGGGCAAGGAGGGCCAGCAGATCGCTTTGGATATGAACTACGTACGCGGAATGGGAAGTCCGAAACCGGCAGTCACCCCATATTCGTCAGCGGCACGCATACCGTTTA
>ENA-UEPG01001818-UEPG01001818.1-human-gut-metagenome-genome-assembly--contig:-NODE-1818-length-15158-cov-4.467873_pt1 | contig 15158 bp, 7 predicted proteins | sample MGYA00242893_ERZ507902 | MGnify/ENA primary metagenome ERZ507902 (study PRJEB26167, sample SAMN06115491) | human gut metagenome | host: Homo sapiens | place: China:Gansu | collected 2015-04-23 | study... | reverse complement strand
GGGGTGGTGTTGTGGTGAAGCCGGTGGATATGTCGTATGTGATGGATTTTAAAGATATGTTTTATTTCCAACCGGAGGTCGTGAAACCTCAGTCTTTCGGAACACATAGTATTACTTATTTTGAATACGTGAACAATAATGGGATCCTTTACCGGAGAGAGAATCGAGAAAACGGTTATCCGAGGTACGGAGTTGCCGTGAAAGGTGACTACCAAAAGATCGCCCCGTTTGATTTCTTTTTCTCCATGGTGAATTACAGGGCTTATTTTTATGATCAGGGGAAAGAGCGTTTTATTTCCATGAAATGTCCTTTGCAGTATGATGAAATTATTACTTTGCCGGATGACCTGACCGGGGAATTTAATCCGAATAGCGTGGGAATGCAGATGGTGTGGGGAGGATTGTTTGGTAACGAGTATTCTATGAGTAGCGGACGTGCCGTGATGATTGATGATGCGGGCGAGCATTATATGCTCTCTTTCGAGGTGGGTAAAGATAAGGATGGTAACCCGCAGTTCTCCCCGAAGAAAAAGAAACAATTGTCTTATCCGGGCGGTAAGGAAGCGTGTACTTTCACGACTTCCCAGAAGGCGAATTTTTTGTATTACGGTTACGCCGGCAAGATTGCTTGTGTCAGTTTCGACACCGGAAACTTATTGATGGAGTATGAAGTGGGAGGAGGAAATGTTGATTATATCGAATGTGACCAGGTTGGGAATACCAACCAAATGTGGGTTGGAGTTAGTGATGGTTCGGGAGCGAAGAATTCGGGTTCTATCGTGGTGTTGGAAATGAGTACGGATGGTTCGTTGAAGGAGGTTGCCCGGTACAAGAATGTATGTGGTAAAGTGGTTGATTTCGAGTATAAAAAATAATTGTTGAAGAGATGAAATACAGATTGATATTATGGGCCGCACTATTGTGGGGCTCCCTATTTCGGGCGAATGCCCAGGGCGTGGAATTTCGTGATCTGACTTTCCGGCAGGCGTTGGAGCAAGCTCAAAAGGAGGGAAAATTGGTGTTTATGGATTGTTATACCAGTTGGTGCGGGCCTTGTAAGAACATGTTGAACAACGTGTTTACCTTGCCCGAAGCCGGGGAGTTTATGAATGCTGCTTTCGTTTGCGTGAAGTTTGATATGGAAAAAGGGGAGGGGAAAGAGTTGAGAAAGCAGTTTCAAGTACGAGCCTATCCGACGTTTTTTATCATTCGTCCGGATGGTACCGTGCAACATCGACTGGCTGGAGGCAGTCAGTGGGAACGTTTTCGGGAACGAGTGGAAAGAGGATTAAACGAAAAGACCTCTTATCACTATTTGGATGCGTGTTACCAAAAGGGAAAACTTTCTCCAAAGCAATATCCGCAGTACGTGCAAGCGTTGAAAGATGCCAGTGACGGCAAGCGGGTTGAAGGTATTTGTCTGGAAGTGTTCGGGAAATTAAATGATAAGGCAAGATGTCGTGAAGAAAACTGGTTCTTGTTCGATCAGGAAATGAAACCGACGGATATTCGTTTTGAATATTTGGTTGATCACAAAGATGATTTCGACCGAAATGTGGGAAAGGGTATCGTGGATGGGAAAATTAGTTCGGTTTATTCAGAAGAGTTGACTCGTTTGAATAGTTCCAAAGAAAACGAGTGGCCGGCAAGAATCGGGGAAATAGCTGTTCAGCTGGGGAAAATTGATTTCGAGGGAAAACAAAAGATCGAGAATCTGGTAAATTATGAGATGGCCTATTTAAGTAAAGATGTTGAAGGGGTGTTAAAAAGCCTGGAGGAGTACGGGAGTGATTTGCCTCAATACGTGGTGATGGATTTGGTATTTCAATACGGTTTTATCCTTCGGGAAGGTACAAATGAACAAATAGCCCGGTATATCCGGCTAGGACGTCAGAACGAGAGTCGGGCTCTTTCTCCTCAAATGGCCCGGTTGATGCGAGAATACATGGATCGTTATGAAAGTGAATTGAATGATCGGTTGACTTATGCCGGGATACGGGGTAAAGTGACGAGGGGGAGAATGGATGAAGTGTACTTGTATAAGGTCGAGGATGGGAAGGAATGTTTGATTGCCACGTCGAAGGTGAGTCGGGATGGATGGTACGGGTTTACTTTCCAACCGGAACGGAAAGGGTTCTACACGGTTGGGGGAAAAGAGAGTCTGGATCGGATTCGTCTGTATATGCAACCGGGAGACCGGGGGGAAGTGAATTTCCCGGAAGATACGATCGTGATTACGGCTCGTAATACTCCCGAAAATCTGTTGTTGGCCAGTTGGGAATCCCTGATGATTCCGGTACGTGAAAGGACTGATAATCTTAAATATGCGTTATTCGATTATCGTGATTTTTTCCCTTATTTTATGGGTTTTCTTCCTCGTGCACGGGAGTTTCAGGAAAAAATTACTTTCCGGGATGAAGAGTTCCGTCGTTTGGTCCGGCAGACGATAGATTTCGATTTGGATTACTATGCTTTTCGTATTCTGAATGCCTTGAAAGCGGGTAAAGAAACTCATAAGCCGAGCCGTCCTACTCCTGCCGATTATCCGGTGTACTATAAGACGGTTGTGGCCAAAAATAAATTATCGGATGCTTCGATATTGGAACAACCGTATGGCTATGATTATTTACAGCGGTACACGACTTTTGCTTGTGGAGGAGATAAAGCATCAATTCCGTTAGAAGAACGTTTGACATGGCTGTCATGTGATCTGTTGAAAGCGGAAATAGTTCTTTGGAGAATGGAAAATTGTCGAAAATATGAAGATTACATGAAAATGTTGAATACATACGGGGATTATTTTACGACATCCAATCATCAGAAACGTTTAAATGCTGTTTCGGCTAAATTGTATAAAGGAATTACAGGAGAAAAAGCATCTGATTTTACTTATCCGGACAATAAGGGAAAGATGGTGTCATTGTCGGATTTTCGAGGAAAAGTAGTTGTGGTGGATGTATGGGCCACGTGGTGTGGACCTTGTCGTGCAGAGATACCGTATTTGGTGAAATTAGAAAAGGAAATGGAGGGAAAGGATGTGGTATTTATCGGAGTGGCTGTCGATGAGCAAAAAGACCATAAAAAATGGTTAGAGGTATTGGAAAAAGAAGGTTTGGAAGGAGTGCAACTATTTACAAATGGTAGAGATAAGAATGGTAGGGATAAAATAATGAAAGATTATAAAATTAAAGGTATCCCCCGGTTCATGGTGTTTGATAAAAAGGGGAATGTGGTAACGATTAACTCTCCCCGGCCTTCAAATCCGGAATTACGGAAGTTGTTGGAGCGGGAATTGCGGAAATGAGGATAGATGGTGTAAATTAAAAGTAACATACAAAAGAGACTGTTTCAACTTTACTTTGAAACAGCCTCTTTTGTATGTTATAGATCTATGAAAAAAGACATTTTAATACTATTTTAGAGAACTTCTTTTCCTATCTTTGTTTTGTACTAAAATAAACTTTATCATGGAAACAACGGCGTTAAAGGCAGCTATCTCTTACGAGAGCAAGCTGGTAAGGAGAAATGGGTTATTCTATTTCTTCATTTTCGGGGTATTAGGCATATTGAGTTTTCTCGTCCCTTGGACACGAGATTGGATTTTTTGGGAGAATGTTGCATTTGCTTCTTCCATTCCTATACGTGGAGTTTACTTTTTGAATCTATTTCAATCGTTAATCGTTATTTTTATTATTTGTGATATTGAAAGAAAGCGAAGAAAAGCTGAAACCCGGGAAGTTCTTTCTGCGCGACCTATCGGCAACAGGCAATCCTTGCTCGGGGAATTTCTGGGTATTCTTGTTCCGTTTTTGGCCGTAGACATTATTTTCATGATTGTCTGTGTGGTTATCGGCGTAATCATTCCCGATTCACCGGTAAACCTTTGGGTGAATCTTTTTTATCTACTCACGCTTGTGTTGCCTGCGCTTGTTTTTATCACCGGGCTGTCTTTGCTTGTGAACAAATTGTTCAAGCAACCTTTGATCAGTTGGGTGACCTTGACCGCTTTTCTTTATTTTGCTTGTAATTATTGGGTGACGCCTCTTTATGGAATATTGGATTTCCGGGGTAGCTTACTTCCAAGTTCTTTTTCCACCTTGATCGGATTCGTGTATCTTGAGGATTACTTGCTCCAGCGGTTCGTTTTCTTATTCTTGGGAATCGGTTTTCTTTGTTTCGCTGTTTTGTTTGCGAAGAGAAAACCCAATACCTCCGATCGGAAATGTTATTTGATTGTTCCTGCTTCCCTGTTTTTGGTGCTAGCCTTGGTGTTGGGGGGTATCTATGTTGGGAAATTTCAAGCTCGCTTGGAAAATAGAATAGCGTACCGTGAAACGTTTCTTAAATACAATGAATATCCCACGTCACGCGTGCTTACCCACGACGTTACGTTTCATCCCGGGGGAGAAAAATTCTCGGCAACAAGTCGTATGAGCATACAAAACCGGAAAAAGGTAAAAATGGACAAGCTTTTACTCTTTTTAAACCCGGGACTGGAAATCGGTAAAATTGAGTCCAATGGGCAAAGTCTTTCTTTTAGCAGGGATTACCAGGTGATCGTCATTGATCATCCTTTGGCGCCCGGCGAAGAGATTGAATTGGAGGTCGAATATGAGGGACGTATTGACGAGGATATTTATCAAGTAAACATCCCCGACGATGAATTCTTTTCTCCTGCTGCTCGGTATTCACAAAAAGAAAATTATGGTAGACGCAGGGCTTTCGTGTCGAGTGGGTTCACGCTGCTTGTACCGGAAGTGATGTGGTATCCGATGACTGTTCCCCCGGTGGAATTACAGGCATCCAAAGAGATTAATTTCACGGATTATACTCTCCATGTTAAGAATCCGGGGGAAATGACTGTTTTATCTCAAGGAACCCCCACGAGGGAAGGGGAGAATGTTACATTCAATAATTTGCAAAACTTGACGGGTTTAAGTCTTTGTATGGGGATGTACGAGAAAAGAGCTGTCACCGTGGATTCCGTTACCATCGAGTTTTATACTTACCCGGGGAATGATTTTTATCTGGAATATTTCGATGAATGGGATGCGCTGGGAAAAGATAATCCGGACCGGGAAAAGAAGTTAGTGGAAATCGTGAAGCGATGTAAAGATGTCGTCGAGGATGGTAAACCTAATCTCTATCCCTTCAAATACTTAAAACTGATCGAAGTACCCTCGTCCTTATCTTTGCTGGTCAAACAATCGTTCAGTAATAATGTTCAACCGGAGATCGTGTTCTTTGGGGAACGGCTGTGTAAAGTGGAGACACCTCATCCCGGTTTTTATACCGGTGAACCTGACAGGGGAGTGAGCGTGCAAGATTTCCTGTTGGATAACAAGATCCCCTTCGATTTGAACTGGATGGGTGTAAATTATCTTTTCTCAAATTACAGTAGCAGTATCACCTCCGATACGTATCAAGGCATCGAGTTGATATTTAGAGAAATGATAAATTCTCGACCTATTCGGGATAAAATAACCACGGAAATGTTAGACCATATCGTGGAAAAAGGATTGGAAGGTGTGGTCTCGGAAGAATATAGTAGGGAGCAAAGTGCGCTTGTTACTTTGAAAGTTTCTTCTTTGTTAGGCTATCTCTCAACGATTACTACTTGGGATTCTTTAACCCGGTTTATGCAGGAATTTAACGCGACTACTCGTTTTCAGGAAGTCCACTTCGATTCGTTTATCGAGGGATTTAAACGGCGTTTCGGGCAGGATATTAAAGCCTATATGGACGAGTGGTACACGAGTAAACGGATACCGTTGTTAACGATAAAAGATGTATCTCGTAAAATAACGGGTGAGATGCAGGTTATTGATTTTAAGGTGGGAAATTTCGGTAATACGGATGGAGTTGTTTCGATTACGACAAGTGAGCGACGAATCGGTGAGGCGCGGATCAATTATTGTCGGAGCTACTTGATCAAACCCGGGGAATGTCAACGAATTGTTATCCATGAAGAGATGGGCAATGTTTTGCAATTGACCACTAATTTCTCCGGATGTTTCCCAAGGGATATTTCATTCGATAATAGAAACCTTCCATTGGTAGGTGCTATACCGGTCGAAAGGGTTACCTTGCTTGAACGGAATCAATTCTATCCCCCGGGAGAAATTGTGGTTGACAATGAAGATGAGAACTTTCACTTGATTGACTCGTCAAACAATCGAAAACGATTGGCGGATTTAATCAAAAAAGAGAATAGAGAAAAATACGTTGATTTGCACAAAATAAAGGCTAACACGTGGAATCTTTCTTTATCTCAGGAATTTTATGGAGGACATATTCGTAGCGGCTTCATAAAAAAGGCCGGAACGGGAAAGTGCAAGGCGGAATGGATGGCAAACCTTCCGGAGCCGGGAAAGTATGAAATATTTATCTATCGACCTCATATTATTAAGTATGCAGGAGATGCGGTAACAACAGATTATCCCGGGATGAAAAATTACTATACTGTTTATACACTTGAGGGAGAGAGGGAAATTGTCTTGGAGGTCCCGGAAAATGATGGAATGCCGGTGTACGAGTATTCCTTATCGGCAGAAGAAGCTTGGGTGTCTTTAGGTACATTTACTTTATCTGCAGGCGAATCACGTGTCGTGTTGGATGACCGGGGTGTAGCTCCTATTACAGATGAAAAATTTCGGAGTACATATCATCAACTGGTGGTAGCCGATGCCGTTAAATGGGTAAAGATAAAATAATCAGGTCTCTCTCTTCTCGTACCAGAGAGCAGGTCATATCCCTACAAAAAAGCCAACTAATTTTCAATGAATTAGTTGGCTGATTTTTTATTTCAGAAATATTCCTACTGTAATTACTTTTTCCTTTTCTTCTCTTTCCTTTTCGTTGGAGCGTCTCCCCGTCGTCCTCGCCGGAGTTTGCGTTCCGGGCGTTGGCGGCTACTTTGGGTTTTAGGAGGAACCACCTTTGCTGGGGCGGCTGTTGTGGTGCTTTCACTTCCCACGAGAGCGAAATCCAGTTGGCGGGCAACCAGATTGGCCTTTGCCACTTTCACGAGTACTTGATCTCCCAGTTGGTAGACTTTCCGGTGGTGACGGCCCACGATGCAGTAGTTTTCTTCGTCGAATTCGTAATAATCTCCCTCCAGTTCATTAATAGAAACAAGTCCTTCACATTTGGTGTCATTCAGTTCCACGTAGAAACCCCATTGCGTCACGCCGGAGATCGTTCCCATGAAGTTCTCGCCTAGCTTGTCGCTCATGAACTCGACTTGCTTATACTTGATGGAGGCTCTTTCCGCGTTAGCGGCGATCTGTTCCATGTCGGAGCAATGCTTACACATCTCTTCGTACTTCTCGGCATTGGCAGAACGTCCGCCGTCAAGATAACGTTGCAACAGGCGGTGGGTCATCACGTCCGGATACCGGCGGATCGGTGACGTGAAGTGCGAATAGTAGTCGAAAGCCAACCCGTAGTGTCCCACGTTCACCGTTGAGTAAACGGCCTTTGCCATGGTACGGATGGCCAGAGTTTCGATCATGTTCTGTTCCGGGCGATCCTGCACGTCTTCCATCAATTTGTTCATGGAAGAGGATATTTGTCGGGGAGTACTTGTGCGTAGACGGTAGCCGAATTTGGCGATAAAACGGCTGAAATCTTCCAGTTTTTCGGTGTTCGGTTGCTCGTGAATACGATACACGAACGTTTTGGCTTTTTGGTTTTCCTTGACTTTCCCGATTTTTTCCGCTACTTTTTTGTTGGCTAGAAGCATGAATTCCTCGATCAACTTGTTGGCCTCCTTCGAGCGTTTGAAGTACACGCCCGTGGGTTTCCCCTTCTCATCAATATCAAAGCGAACCTCGATCCGGTCGAAAGCGATGGCGCCATTCTGGAAACGGGCGGCCCGTAGTTTCTGGGCCAGATCGTTAAGGGTTAATATCTCTTCTTTATAGTCGCCCTCGCCGCCCTCGATCATGGCTTGGGCTTCCTCGTAAGTGAAACGGCGGTTTGACTTGATGATAGTCCGTCCGAACCATTGTTTCACTACCTCGGCTTTATCGTTCAACTCGAAAACCGCCGAGAAACAAAGTTTCTCCTCGTCGGGACGCAGCGAACACAACCCGTTGGACAGGTGTTCCGGTAGCATCGGGATCGTGCGGTCCACGAGATACACGGATGTTGCACGGGAGTAAGCTTCCTTGTCCAGCACCGAATCCGGGGTTACGTAGAAACTGACATCCGCGATATGCACGCCGACCTCGTAATTCCCGTTTTTCATTTTTTGGAGCGAGAGGGCATCGTCAAAGTCCTTGGCGTCTTTCGGGTCGATCGTGAACGTCGTGACTTCCCGGAAGTCTCTCCGGTTCTTGATCTCCTCTGCCGGGATGGCATCCTTTATTCTCTTTGCGGCTTTTTCCACGTTTGTCGGGAATTGCACGGGCAGTTCGTATTCCGCCATGATGGCATTCATTTCCGTGTCGTTATCTCCCGGTGTTCCGAGAACTTCCAGCACTTTACCCACGGGGTTCTTCTGGTTCTCCGGCCACTCGGTGATCTTGACGATGGCTTTTTCTCCATCCTTGGCCCCGTTCAAGTCGTTCAAGGGGATAAATATATCGTAGGGTAACTGTTTGCCCGTGGGAACGAGAAAGGCGTATTGTTTGGAGCATTGTATGATGCCCACGAATGTCTCTTTCTTGCGTTCGAGGATTTCCACCACTTCCCCTTCGGGGCGTCTTTTGGAACTCCGGGCGTAGAGCAACACTTTTACCTTGTCGCCGTTTAAGGCGTGGTTCAAGCCAACCTGGGGGATGAAAACGTCTTCCTGGCAATCATCCGAGATCAAGTAGGCGGTACCTTTGGCCGTCAAGTCAATAATTCCGGTAACGTAAATGGTATTTACCTTGAATTTGAATACCCCGGTTGATTCTTCCGTGAGCATATTGTCATTTTTCATCTCGTAAAGAACGGTCATGATCAATTGCTTGGCATTCATGTTCTTGATGCCTAGTCTTTGGGCTAGTTGCTTGTAATTGAAGTTTTGATCGGGGTTACCGGAAAATATATCGTATAATAATCGGTGTAATTCTTTTTTACCGATGTCTCTCTTGCTTTTTTTTTCTTTCTTTGGCATAATCTAAATCGTAAAATATCGGGTGTGGGCGCTAAAAGAACGCTTGCCCTTCTTAAATGAAGTTACTAATGTACTGTTTTATTTTCGTATTTTTATATATAAAGTTTCAAAATCTCCGTTTTTCTTTCTTGAGAGATGTTTAGACAACTTGAATTGCTTGTCGGGGAGAATGTTTTAGCTTTCTTCCAAATAATCGTTTTTGATGTTGTTAGTTGTATGATTTTTAAGTGGTTATTTATGCCCTTGTTAATAACGATTTGTGAAATTATACATGAGCAATAGCTGATCACTTTCGTGTAAAGCGCTATTAGAACGCTATTAAAACGCTATTAAAGCGCTATATTAAATAGCGTTTTAATAGAATTTTAATAGTGTGATTATAATTTTTTATCCGGAAGTGATCATCAAGTGATCTATTATACTTGATGTAATGATTATGAAATAAGGGACTTAAAAGGTTTGTCGTGGGGAGAACGACTCGATGGGTACCCGTTTTGTATTTACGGGATACCCATTTTTTTTATCAATTCTGGGCTCGGAATTCGTTGGGGGTGCATCCGGCCACCCGTTTGAACATCCGGCTTAAATGCTGGGGATATTGGAATCCCAGATCGTAGGCGATTTCGCTCATCGTTTTGTCCGAGGAGAGTAGGTTTTCCTTGGCACGTTCGATGACCTTGGTCTGGATGTATTCCGAGGCTGTTTTCCCGGTTTGTTTGCGGATCATGTCGCCAAAATAATTCGGGGAAAGAAAGACCTTGTCTGCGAAGTATTTGACCGAGGGTAAGCCTTCTTGTTGCGGCATCGAGCCATCGAAATACTCATCCAGCAAACGTTCGAACCGGACGATGATGTCGTTATTTTGCTGGTTGCGGGTAATGAATTGTCGGTCATAGAAACGGAGGCAGTAGTCCAATAGTACTCCAATATTTGCCGTGATCAGCCGTCGGCTGTGTTTATCAATGGCGTGTTCCAATTCTGCCTGTATTTTATTCAGGCAATCCATGATCGTTTGGCGTTCTTCCTCGGAGAGGTGTAGGGCTTCATTTACCTCGTAGGAGAAAAACGTGTAGTTACGAATCTCTTGTCCGAGTGCCGTACCCCGGATGAGGTCCGGATGAAACAGTAGCCCGTGGGCCATGGGGCGAACTCCGGGAGCCATGTCAATCCCGGTGATCTGTCCCGGGCCGAAACTGACGATGGTGCCGTCTTGATAGTCATAGAACTGCCGTCCGTAGCGAATGTCGCCACATTTGATGTCTTTTAGGAAAAGGGCGTAGATGCCGTAGTTAAAAATTGCCTGTGTGGGCCATTGGGTGGATTGTGATAAATCGACGACGCTGACTAACGGGTGGCGAGTTTCCAATCCGAAGAGTTTGTTGTAGTCGTCCACGTTGTTTATTTTCAGTATCTCTTCCATGTTGTTCGTTATTAGCTACTCACAAAAATAAGATATTTTATCGGAAAAATAATCGGTGTGTTTTCAAGTTCCGTAATTCAGGTATAAACTTCTGTAAATCGTATACAGGCGGGCCGCTTTTCCCGATCTACATTTGTATCAATGTAAAACGTATGATTGAAAAGACTACGATTATTAATTTGAATAAAAAGTGGAGATATGAAAAAGTTATTATTTATTCCGTTCATATTGTTGGTCCTGGTGTCCATGGCAGCGTGTGGCAGTTCGGGGGATGATTCGTTTGTACCGGACGAGGAACCCGGTATGTCCGTGGATTCGGTCGGTAATGGTCGATATTTGGTTCTTTATAGTTCCCGTTCCGGGAACACGGAAAAAGTGGCCCGTCAGATTAGCACGATACTTCATTGTGATATATTGGAAGTGGAACCCGTGACGGCTTACGAGGAGGATTATAATGCCATGCTTGACCGGGCAAGCGAAGAGCTGGCGGCTATCGATAGGGGGAATTACCCGGCTATCGCGACGTCCGTGGATGGCTTTGACAAGTATGATCTTATTTTTATCGGTTACCCAATCTGGTATGGTCGTATGGCCACGCCGATGCAGGCTTTCCTGCATGAACACGCTTCCAAGTTGGAGGGGAAACGGGTTGCCCTGTTTGCCACGAGTGGGAGTAGCGGAATATCGACTTCCGCGAATGAGGCCCGGGGGTTTTGCCCGCAAGCAACTTTTACAGAGACTTTGTTGCTGACGTCAAGCGGGCTTGCCCAGATGGAGAGCCGGGTGGCAACGTGGCTTGAAGGGTTGGGTGCTAACCGGGAAGAAGAGGAGGATGAGGTGAGTTCGCTGAAAGTGAAAATTACGGTTGGGGAACGGACGGTGACGGCGACAATGGAGGATAACGTGACGGCGAAGGCATTTCTGGCTCGCTTGCCGTTGGAGGTGGAGTTGAGCGATTACGCCGGGGCGGAGAAAATTTTCTATCCTTCACCGAAGTTGTCTACCGAGGGGGCTCCCCGGGGAGGTAATCCCACGGCGGGAAGTATTATGCTCTACGAACCGTGGGGGAACGTGGCGATTTTCTATAAGAGTGGCTCGGCTAGTAATAGTCTCATCCCGATGGGACGGGTTGACGGGGATGGGATCGAGGTCTTCCGGGAGTCTGGTTCCCTAAGGGTGAAATTTGAAAGGTGATGAATAAAAGTATTAAAAAAGCAGCCTTTATTGGGCTGCTTTTTTAATACTTTTATTTGATCAATCCTTTGTCGAATTTTTCTTTCACCTTGATCAACATATCGTTTGTCATGCTGGTAAGGTCGAATTTCGGAGCCCAGCCCCATTCTTCGCGGGCGCAAGTGTCGTCCATGCTGTTTGGCCAGCTGTTGGCGATGGCTTGTTTCACCGGATCAATCTGGTAATCCATCTTGAAGTCGGGGATATGTTTGCGAATTTCAGCAGCGATTTGTTCCGGCTCGAAGCTCATGGATGCGATGTTGAAACTGTTCCGGTGTTTTAATTTACTGGGATCAGCTTCCATCAATTGAACAACGGCGTTCAAGGCATCCGGCATATACATCATGTCCATGTAAGTACCTTCTTTCACGTTACAGGTGAATGAACCTTTGCGGATGGCATCGTAGTAAATTTCTACGGCATAGTCCGTGGTTCCTCCTCCGGGAAGAGTCACGTATGAAATCAATCCCGGGAAACGCACGCTACGGGTGTCAACACCGAAACGATTGAAGTAGTAGTCGCTTAAAAGTTCGCCTGTTACCTTGCAAACCCCGTAAATCGTGGTATTGGAACGTTGCAACGTGTCTTGGGGAGTTTTATCTTTTGGGGTATCGTTCCCGAAAGCCCCGATAGAACTTGGCGTGAACACGGCACAATTGTTATCCTTGGCAATGTACAGAGAGTTGGTTAAAGCACCAATATTGATATCCCAGGCTAATTTGGGGTTCTTTTCTCCCGTGGCTGACAACAAGGCAACCAGGTTGAAAATGGTGTCAATATTGTATTTTTTCACGATGGCACTGAAACCTTCCCCGTCAAGAGCGTTTAATTCCTCGAACGGACCTGCTTCTGCCAATGCTTTACATTTTTCAGCACTAATATCAGCTGCCACTACATTGCTGTTTCCATAAATGGATCTCAAGTGGGGTACTAGTTCGGAACCGATTTGTCCCCCTGCACCAACGATTAATATTTTTTTCATCTCTATAAGTTTTTGTGATGAATGATGTTACTTTTTCTAGTTTTAGATTGTAGCGCGAAAATAGTTATTTTAGAATCTCCTTGACTAACAATTGATAATTTTTTTTGCCTATTCACTAAAAAGTTGTTCGTTAGAACTCTGTTCTGCTTCATAATATTCATCAATCTGCAAGTTCGGGGCTTTGTAGGCGGCTACGGCGAGCTGGTCGCAACGTTCGTTTTCCGGGATGTTGGCATGTCCTTTTACCCAGATGAATTTCACGTGATGCTTGCGATAAAGGGCGAGGAATTGTCGCCAGAGATCAGGATTCTTTTTCTTTTTGAACCCGGTCTTTTCCCAGCCGAAAACCCAGCCTTTTTCGACGGCATCGACCACGTATTTCGAGTCGGAGTAGATGGTTACGTTGCTTCCTTCGAAACGTAGGGCGGCGAGGCCTATGATAACCGCGAGTAGTTCCATGCGGTTGTTCGTGGTGCGGCGGAAACCTTCCGACAATTCTTTGCGGTGGGCACCGGCCATGAGTACGACCCCATAACCTCCCGGTCCGGGGTTACCGCTGGCGGCTCCGTCTGTATATATCGTGATATTATGTGGCATATATTTGTTTTTACGCCGTAAAAGTAAGTATTTTGTTAAAATATTTGTATATTTATATCGAGAAAACAACAGGCCTTTGTGTGGACCTGATAAAATAGCAAATATGATAAAATTAAGTCGAATTGTCTTGATGTTCCTGTTCGTGGGCATTCTCGTCGCTTGCCAACCGAGGGAACGGGTGATTGATTACCCGGCCTTTCAGGCTAAAAATTCTGCATCACTTGAGATCTCCCGTATTGTTTTGAATGACACGGCTACTATTATTTATGCCGATGTCGAGCAATTTCCCGGTGGCTGGGCCCGGGTGGATTCCGGGATCTATATTTTGGCGAACGGGCAAAAGTATCTTGCCTTGAAGTCGGAAGGATTGAAGTTGAGCGAGAAATTCGAGATGCGTGATACCGGGTTGCTCTCGTTCAAGTTGTTTTTCCCGCCGCTCCCGAGAGGGGTGAATTCGATCGATTTGATCGAGAGCCGGATGAATCTGGGGGGCTGGCATGTTTGGGGATTGAATTTGAATCCTGATGTTGAAGTGGCTGCCATGGCTGTCCCGTCGGACGTGTCTGCCCGGGACTGGAAGGAAGCTACCACGTTACCACCGGCTGAGTTGAAGACGGGGAAAACGAGGGTGAAGGTGCGTTTATGCGGTTATCGTGATTTGATGGACGGGCGAGATGTCGAGCTTTTCGTGAGCGATATGTTTAGCCCCGGGAAGGAGTTGTCGAAGAGGATTGATAAAGATCATAGCTGTACGTTTGAGTTTGATCAATATTCCACGACGTGGGTCTATTTGAGTAACACGCTCTTCCACACGATGATCGTGCTTGATCCGGGGGATGACGTGGAGGTGTATGTCGATTTGGAAGAGGCTACCCGAAGGGCTTCCCGCTATCAGAAAGACCGGATGAAGGCGCATCGTTTGGCTTACGTGGTCGGGGAAAGTCGATTTATCCCCTTGAATTACGCGTTACAGGATGAGTACGAGGATGGATTTTCCATGTATTCTTTCTATGAGGATATAAACGGGATGAATGCCGACGAGTATATCGCGTACGTGATGAAGCTTTACCGGGCCGAGATGGAGCGTTTGGCGAATGACAAGGCGCTGCCGGACGGGGTACGGAAATACCGGGAGATCGGGGTGAAAGGTTTTGTGATGAGGCTGGTTTGTTCCGGGGAGTCTAATTTGGAAACGGCTTACCGGGAGGCGAATCATATCGGGTGGGATCAACGGGAGATCGATTTCAAGGCCCCGGAGTTCACGGATAAGCATTTTGCGGTGTTGAAGGATTTGGATGTGAACCGGTTGGATATGTTGTACGCTCGTGATTTTCCGTATTGTTTTGATATTGTTGGTTACCGGATTCCCTCGTTGAATCGGTTGGAAAAGATACTGGGGAACCAAGAAGGATTTTTAATTGATTATTTCAAATTGCAGGGTATTTACGAGCAATTGGAAAATATGAAATCCTTAACGAAAGAGCAACAGCGGAACTTGGCATCTATCAACCCCTATTACGCGAAGGCTTTTGAACAGATGAAGCTGCAGATTGACGCGAAAGTTGCGGAAAGTAAGGTGAAAGCGGGAAAACGAATCCGGGAGGTTCCGTCGGTATCCGAGAAAAAGCTATTCGATGCTATTATGGCCCGGTATAAGGGGAAAGTGGTGATGGTGGACTTGTGGGCCACGTGGTGCGGACCTTGCCGGGGGGCGATTGCCTCTTTTGAACCCAGGAAGAATAAGTTCAAGGATAAGGATGTTGTTTTCGTGTATATCACGAACGAATCTTCCCCGGAATCCAAATGGTTGGAGATGGTGG
>ENA-UEPG01001798-UEPG01001798.1-human-gut-metagenome-genome-assembly--contig:-NODE-1798-length-15361-cov-11.107694_pt1 | contig 15361 bp, 16 predicted proteins | sample MGYA00242893_ERZ507902 | MGnify/ENA primary metagenome ERZ507902 (study PRJEB26167, sample SAMN06115491) | human gut metagenome | host: Homo sapiens | place: China:Gansu | collected 2015-04-23... | reverse complement strand
TCATTCCTTCTGTTTCATTCAGTGCATTCCAGATATTACCTGCGATTACACCTGCTTTTTCTTTCAACATTTGCTTTGAAATTTTAGTTAGACATGCTTCAAATCATCCGCTCCCTCAGGACTTTCAGATTTTATTTCGGGAGCAAAGATAGTTATTTTTATGTTATATAACACTTTATTGAATGTTTTTTTATTGATTTTGTAATAAAAAAGCATTTTTCCATTCATTTCGGATGCTTTTCGAGGTATTCACACCAGATTCTTGCCGCTTCCTCCACCATTTTCGCACAAGGACGCTTGCTATAATATTGAGTAGTACGCTCTTCCGGAACGGTGGAAACCGGTTCTTTTTTCTTTAATCCCAACAATTCTCCACAAATCAGCGAGCCGTTGCGTTTTTTAAACTCAGCCGCCAGTTCCTGCACCACCGCATAGTTGGCAGCCTTCCCTTCCCGGTCTGCCGCTTCCGTCGCCCCGGTTTCCAGTCCCGCAACGAGAAACATGCCGCAGGCAGCCCCGCAAGTCTCACGCATCCTGCCTATCCCCCCACCGAAAGAAGCACTCATGCGCAAAGCCTGTTCCTGTGTGAATCCATACATATCCGCAAAGGCAGCCACCACAGACTGCGAGCAGTTATATCCGCTTTTAAAAAGCTCCACTGCTTTTTGTATTCTATCTTCCATACTATTTTTCCGCTTTTTATTTTCATGCAAAAATACAAAAAAAAGTATTTATTGATTCATGTTCATTTCAGGAAAACAGCAGCATGATGTTCAGCACCGATACGATAATCGCAATCGTATACAGCACAAACGTACTCCAGCGGCTATTCACATAATCCCCCATCACTTTTCGGGAAGAAGTCAGCCCCACCTGCAGAAACACCGTAAAGGGCAACTGGATACTAAGTATCATCTGTGAGATAATCAATCCCTTAAAAGGATCCCCGATAAAGAAAATCAATAATAAGGCAATGCCCAAGGACAGAAGTACCCCCACCTGCGAGTGGCTGTCCCTGATATGATAAGACTCACCGAAAATACCCGCAAAGATAGAGCCTGCCGCCATCCCGCTTGTGATAGTCGACGAAATGCCCGCCATCAGCAGCGCCAGCGCGAATACGATTGCGGCATTGCTCCCCAGCAACGGTTCGAGCAGCGATTTGGCCTGTTGCAACTCCTCCACCTGAATACCGCTTTTGAAGAAAGTGGCGGCAGCCAGCAGAATCATCGCACTGTTAATCGCCCAGCCTACAATCATCGAGAACAACGTGTCAAACAACTCATACTTCAATACCTTCTTTATCGATGCGTCGTCTTTCTTGTTATACTCGTGGCTCTGTATCACTTCCGAATGGAGAAACAGATTGTGAGGCATCACCACCGCTCCCAGCACACTCATGATAATCAGCATGCTTCCTTTCGGGAATGACGGAGTCACCCACCCCAGCGTTGCGGCCGGCCAGTCTATCTCTACGAGAAACAGCTCATAGATAAAAGAAAGCCCGATAACGGAAACGAACGCGATGATAGAACGTTCTATCTTCTTATACGAATTGGTGAAAAGCATGATGGAGACAAAAAGCGTTGTCAGTATAGCCCCCCATATGATAGGAATATCCAACAGCATCTCCAGTGCGATGGCGCCACCCAGAATCTCCGCCAGCGAAGTGGAGATAGAAGCCAGTACGGCCGTACCAAGTATGGGACGGGACACCCATTTGGGAGTATATTTAGTGGCCGCTTCCGACAGACAGAGTCCGGTCACAATCCCCAGGTGGGCAACGTTGTGTTGAAGTACAATCAACATGACAGTAGACAGGGTGACCACCCAAAGCAGCGAATACCCGAATTCGGAACCGGCGGCGAAATTAGACGCCCAGTTTCCCGGATCAATAAATCCTACCGTCACCAAGAGTCCCGGCCCGATATATCTGAACACATCCAGTCCGCCCAAATAGCGTTTATGGTCTTTGCGTTTTAAGTCTTGAAAAATATTCTTCATTTTTTGCATAATAGTTTCTCCAGTACAAATATACTTATAAATAACGACTGAAGTTCGGTTTTGGTTCAAAATACCGACAAGTAAGTATATGAAAACAGGCACGGATTACACGAACTTCACGGTTCCAAATCAATAAAAACCGTGTCATCCGTGTAATCCGTGCCTGAGCAAAAATCAAAAGGGAGTTTTTTCGCCACTCCCTTCCGATATAACTATAAAAAAGGGAAATCTTACCTGTTAATATCCCATCTCATGTAATGCACGACATAACTGGTCGGGGCAAGACGTCGGTCGGCCGCCACAGCGCACACCTTCCAGCCTGGTAATCACCTCTTCCACTTTCATACCTTTTACCAGGCGTGAAAGCCCTTGCAGATTACCGTTGCATCCGCCCCAAAAGGCCACCTCCTTCACGACACCATCTTCCACATTCAGTTCGATGTTCGTGCTGCAAGTACCTTTTGTTTTATAAACATATTCCATGGCAATTTATTCCTCGCCTTCTGGTTTCATGTTTGTGTAAACAGTCTGCACGTCATCAAATTCTTCCAGACGTTCAATCATCTTGTCCAGCGTCTCGCGTTGTTCGGGAGTCACATCCTTCATATCGTTCGGGATATAAGTAAAGTCTCCGCCGACATCTTCAAAACCACATTCTTCCAGATGCTTCTGAATAGCGGCATAACTCTTCGGGTCACCATAGATAGTGATTGTTCCTTCCTCTTCGTCCTCATCATATTCATCTTCCACGTCATAATCAATCAGGTCAAGAATCAGTTCCTCCATATCCAGTCCGTCTTTCTTCTTGAAAGTGAACATACATTTGTGATCGAAAAGGAATGCCAGCGACCCCATTGTACCCAAGTTACCACCGAACTTGTTAAATACCGAACGGACGTCGGCCACCGTACGGGTCGTGTTATCAGTCAACGTATCCACAAAGACAGCAATTCCGTGAGGGCCGTATCCTTCGTAAGTCATGCTCTTGTAGTCGCTCTGGTCTTTACCCATAGCGTTCTTGATGGCACGTTCGATATTATCCTTCGGCATATTCTCACGCTTACAAGTAGCGATAACCGAACGCAGGGTCGGGTTATTTTCAGGTTCCGGACCGCCTGCCTTTACAGCGATAGCGATCTGTTTGCCCAGTCTTGTGAATGTCTTAGCCATGTGGCCCCATCTTTTCAGTTTAGCGGCCTTTCTATATTCAAATGCTCTTCCCATTGGTTTATATTTTTATAATAACAATTTTAAGTTTATCTGATTATCTTAGTTTGGCGCCCAGTTTGTCTTCCAGATTCTTCACCAGTTTCGACATGATTTTGTCAATCATCTTGTCGTTCAATGTCTGGTTCTCATCCTGAAGCAGGAAGCTCACTGCATAGGATTTCTTGCCGGCTTCCAGATTCTTGCCTTCGTACACGTCAAAGAGTTCCACTTCTTTCAGCAGCTTCTTCTCCGTATCGAATGCAATCTTCTCGATTTCGGCAAACTGCACATTCTTGTCAAGCAACAAAGCCAGGTCGCGTTTCACAGCCGGGAACTTGGAGATTTCCTTGTAGCTGATCTTCACCGAACGGACAGCCTTCATAAGCTCCTTCCAGTTCAAGTCGGCGAAATAGACCTCATTGTCAATATCGAATGCTTTCAGCAACTTCTTAGTCACCACACCGAAAGATGCCAAGCGTTTGCCGCCCTTGGTATTTACAGAAAGCGCGGCTGCAAAAACATCATCGGTCAGGTTACCTACAACCAGGTTATGCAGATCCAGTCCCAAACGTTTCAATACATTTTCGACATAAGCCTTCAATTCATAAACAGAGCTGTTCTCATCCGCGTGTGCCCATGAGTTGGAAACCTTCTTACCGGTTACCCACAAGCCCAAGTGATAATCTTCCGAGTAAGGAGCCAATACTTTCTCCTCATTCTTCTTGTCTCCGTCGAAATAATAACAGTTGCCGAATTCGAAGAATTTCAGATCGGCATTCTTACGGTTCGCGTTGTGAGCGATGCTTTCCAGTCCGCCGAACAACAAAGTCTGGCGCATAGCGTTCAAATCCGCACTCAACGGGTTCAGCAACATCACCAGGCGGTTGGACGGATAAGTTTCCAAGCCGTCATAGTAAGCGGCACGGGTCAATGAGTTATTCAGTATTTCATTGAATCCGCAACCAACCAACTGCTCGGCAACCAGATTCTGTAATTTATTCGACTTATCATGTTCTCCCTTAGTGGTCAGGCTGGATTTCAAAGTAGACGGAATTTCAACATTATTATATCCGTAGATGCGGAGAATGTCCTCAATCACGTCGCAGTCACGCTGCACATCCACCCGGTATGGCGGAACTGCCAATGTCAGGCCTTCCGGTGTCTCATTCGTAATCTTCATCTCCAGGCTGGTCACAATGCTCTTGATTGTCTCCACCGGAATCACCTTGCCTATCAGCGAATTTACTTTCGCATAAGCCAAGTCTACGATGAAATCCTGTGCAGGAGTAGTATATACATCCTTAATATCGGAAGAAATCGTACCTCCGGCCAGTTCCTTCACCATCATGGCAGCCAGTTTCAGGCAATAAATCACACCGTTCGGGTCGATACCGCGTTCAAAACGGAAAGAAGCGTCGGTGTTCAAGCCATGGCGGCGTGCAGTCTTACGCACCCATGTAGGATGGAAGTAAGCACTTTCAATGAATACATCCGTCGTTGCTTCGGTAGAACCGGAATCCAATCCGCCGAATACGCCGGCAATACACATCGCCTCTTCCTTATTGCAAATCATCAGGTCGCGGTCGCTCAACTTGCGTTCCACCTCGTCCAGCGTAACGAACGAAGTCCCTTCGGGCATGGTCTTAACAACCACCTCGTTGCCTTTAATCTTTCCGGCATCGAAGCAGTGCAAAGGCTGGCCGAAAGCATGAACGATATAATTGGTAATATCCACTACATTATTAATAGGACGCACACCGATCAGGCGCAGTTTGTTCTGCAGCCATTCCGGGCTTTCCTTCACGGTCACCCCTTTCACGGTCACACCGGCATAATGCGGGCAAGCCTCCGTGTTTTCAACCTTCACTTCGATATTCAAATCCCGGTTTTCCACATTGAAGCCATCTACCGACGGGCGTTGCAGGGTAGCCTGTCTGCCGTTCTGAATCAGATAAGCATACAAGTCACGGGCCACGCCGTAGTGAGAGCAGGCATCCGCACGGTTGGGCGTGATGTCCACTTCAAGCACATAGTCGCTCTTGATATTATAGTAATCCTTGGCAAGCGTACCCGGAACAGCATTTTCCGGCAATACGATGATGCCTGCATGATCCGTACCGATGCCTATTTCATCTTCTGCACAAATCATGCCGGTAGATTCCACACCACGGATTTTTGATTTCTTGATGGTAAAACATTCGTCACCGTCATAAAGTTTCGTACCCAAGGTAGCTACCACCACTTTCTGTCCGGCAGCCACATTCGGAGCACCACAAACGATCTGCACCGGTTCGCCTTCTCCCAGATTGACAGTAGTAATGTGTAAATGGTCGGAATTCGGGTGTTCCACGCAAGTCAGCACTTCGCCGATCACAAGACCTTCCAAACCGCCTTTAATGGTTTGCACTTCTTCCACACCACCTGTTTCCAAGCCGATAGAGGTCAACGCTGCAGCCGTTTCATCAGGCGTCAAATCGAAGTTGACATACTCTTTCAGCCAGTTATAAGAGATATTCATATTATTAATTTTTTATTGTTTCTCAAAAAGATTCGCAAAGTTAATAAGTTTTTTCGGTTGACCGAAAAGGTTTGAAAGAAAATTGAAAGTTCAAAGTCCAAAGTAGAAAATTACCCTGCTGAACTACAAACACCCCATAGGGATATTGCGCAGCCCACTCTCAAATCTCAACTCTCAAATCTCAACTAAAACGGCAACGGTCCGTCCCCCCCTATCGGTGCGGCAAACGGGTTACTTGTCTGCGGAGCAAAGTCAGGCGCCGGCGGAGGCGGCACGGAACCGGCTGCCCCTGCATTCATTTTAGAACCCAGCATAGCCCCTGCAGGCTCACCCGGCATCGGAATAACCATATCGTCCTCCGGATTCGAGAATCGTGTAAACTCACCCTTAAACCGGAGCAGCACCTCGCCTACCGCACCGTTACGGTGCTTGGCTATCACAATCTCCGCCATACCGCGCAAGTCATTCCCCCGGTCGTCCTGATAAATCTTATAATATTCCGGACGATGGATAAAGCACACCATATCGGCATCCTGCTCAATGGCTCCCGACTCACGAAGGTCACTCAACTGCGGACGCTTGCCGTCGATACCTTCACGGCTTTCCACACCACGGTTCAACTGTGACAGCGCGATAATCGGAATATTCAACTCCTTCGCCAATCCCTTCAACGAACGTGAAATGGTACTCACCTCTTCCTGACGGCTGCCGAACGCCATACCGCTCGCATTCATCAACTGAAGGTAGTCAATAATAATGATTCTCACCCCATGCTCGCGTACCAGACGGCGTGCTTTCGTACGCAGCTCGAAAACGGACAAAGACGGAGTATCATCCACATAGAGCGGCGCATCCAGCAAGTCCTTCAACTTATAGTCCAACTGCTGCCATTCGTAATTCGCCAACTGTCCGCTCTTGATTTTCTCACTCGGAATCTCGCAGACATTCGTAATCAAACGGTTCACCAACTGGACGTTACTCATTTCAAGAGAGAACAGCGCCACCGGATTCCGATAATCAACGGCAATATTCTTCGCCATAGAAAGCACGAAAGCTGTCTTACCCATGGCAGGACGGGCAGCGATAATAATAAGGTCGGAATTCTGCCAGCCGGAAGTCATCTTGTCCAATTTCGTGAAGCCACTTTCAAGACCGCTCAAACCGTCGGTTCGCGCCGCAGCTTTCTGAATCAGCTTATAGGCTTCGTCAATCACCGGATTGATCTGCGTATAATCCTTTTTCATGTTCTGCTGCGAAATCTCAAAAAGCTTGCCTTCCGCTTCCTGCATCAAGTCGTCCACATCCAGCGTCTCATCAAAAGCCTTGCTTTGGATATTGCTCGTAAATGTAATCAGCTCACGCGCCAGCGACTTCTGCGCAATGATACGTGCATGGTATTCAATATGTGCCGAAGAAGCTACCCTACTACTCAACTGAGTAATATAGAACGGGCCTCCGACCTCTTCCAAATCCCCCCGTTTGCTAAGCTGCTCCTTCACCGTCAGGATATCCACCGGTTTCTGGTTCACGGCAAGGTCGGTAATAGCTGCATAAATCAATTGGTGACGGCGCTCATAAAAAGATTCGGGACGAAGAATCTCGCTCACCAGCGAATAAGCATCCTTCTCGATCATCAAAGCACCCAACACTGCTTCCTCCAACTCAGGCGCCTGAGGCTGGATACGACCATAATCATTTACCGGTTGTACTTTTGCAGACTTTGTATTGCGGGTATTTTTTCTCTGTTCAGCCATGGAGATATTTACTATTTTACAATTTACGATTTACTATTTATGACCGGATACGCTCCTTCAATAACAGCGTCCTTCCGTTCGGGACGACAAAGATAAAATATAATCATGAAGAATGGATAAGGAAAAATGAAGATTTTACTAACTTTGCTCCCGAATCACATTTAGCCACGATTAATTGTGATATGTGGCACTACAAATTGTAAATAGTAAATTACGAAACAGTAAATAACCTTATGCTCACTTTCCCGAATATTAAAATAAACCTGGGACTCTCCATCACGGAGAAACGCCCGGACGGTTATCACAATCTCGAAACGGTCTTCTATCCGGTAAACCTGGAAGACGCTTTGGAAATCCGCACTTCTTCCCAAGCAGAAAAGAAAATCACTCTCCACCAGTATGGAATGGAAATAGCCGGCAATCCGGAAGACAACCTGGTAGCAAAGGCTTATTCACTGCTGGACAAGGAGTTCCACCTTCCCCCTGTCGAGATTCATTTGTACAAACATATCCCTTCGGGAGCCGGACTTGGCGGCGGTTCGTCTGATGCCGCTTTTATGCTGAAGTTACTCAACGAGCAGTTTCACTTGAATTTATCTGAAGAACAACTGGAAATATACGCCGCCACCTTAGGAGCGGACTGTGCTTTCTTTATCAAGAACAAACCAGTCTACGCCGAAGGCATCGGCAACATCTTCTCGCCAATCGAACTTTCATTAAAAGGTTATCAGATTATGATTGTGAAGCCGGACGTTTTCGTTTCCACCCGCGAAGCCTTCGCGAACATTCATCCCCATCATCCCGAATATCCGGTCAAAGAGGTAATCCGTCGTCCGGTGGCAGAATGGAAGGATACATTAATCAACGACTTCGAGGCAAGTGTCTTTCCGCAGCATCCCGTTATCGGAGAAATCAAGCAAGAACTCTATAACCAAGGGGCAATCTATGCTTCCATGAGCGGTTCCGGTTCTTCCGTGTTCGGGCTGTTCGCACCGGATGCTGCGCTACCGGAAATAAACAGGAAGCCCGATACCTTCTGCTTTAAAGGAAAACTGTAAACGAGACGGGCATATTAGGATAAAAAAGGCGTGAGAGCCAAAACAATCACGCCTTTTTATAGATTTCAAAATTCATACTCCCAACACAATATCCGCATCAATATTTAATTTCCGGCTCATTTCACGAGCGACTTTCAATGTTGGTTCACATCTTCCCGTGAGATAGTCACTGATACGAGAAGGACTTACGCCAAGCAGTTCCGATAACTTAGTTTGGTTTATTCCCATCTCGTACATCCGCAATTTTATGACATCCACCAAGGATGGTGCTTTAATAGGAAAATGCTCTTCTTCATAATCAGCAACCAAGTCAGAAATCAAATCCAATTCAAGGAAGTTCTTATCATCAGTCGGAGTATTATTATTTACTACCTTCAGCAATTCCTCAATCCTTGCACAAGCTGCCTCGTACTGCTTTTCTGTTTTTATCTTTACCATATCAACCTACAGTTTTAAGTGTGTCTCACTAATTTATATTTTTATACAGAAGAACAATCTTTATTATCATACTCTTTATGAGTACCAATCCAACGAATAAAAACTTTCCTGGCAGGAAACAATATCATTGCGACCAATCTATAATCATTACCTTTAATATTAAAGACATATCTGTCATTACCCACATAGTCTACACTATTGAAAGTTTGTTTTATATCAGCCAAACACGACCAGTCTGCCTTCTCTGTCTTTTTATACCAATCACGCAAAGCCATCTCAGAGTCAGCGTGTTTCAAGATGCAGTTTCTTATAGCCGCAAATGATATTATTCTCATATCTTATTTCTAATTTGAAACAAAGATAGCTGTTCTTTTTTGAAAAACAAAACATTTTTCCAATATTCAGAAATGGTTAAAACCAAACCTTCAAAGCAGTTTGTCCGCTTTGCGGGCAAACAAAAAACGGTACCACGACTCACGTCGTAGTACCGTCACAACACAAACACAAAATAAAACACGACAAAACTACTATGCAATCTCCTGTCTATACCGGGAGGTATAAGTACTGTCTATGTATATTCACATACCCATAACCAGCTTCAGGTCGATTTGCATTAATTAAACAAATCGCATGCACGATTTGTTTAAACTTTTATGTTAATTAAAACAAGTCTCTTTTTACTGAATACCTCTCTCACGGAGTTTCAACTGCCAGTTCCAGGCAGAACGTAAAGTATCTTCCAAAGTCTCTACGGCTTTCCAACCCAATTCATTATTTGCAAAATCGGGGTTTGCCCAAACTTTCTCAATATCACCGGCACGACGTCCTACAATCTGATAATTCAACTTCACGCCGGTAGCTTTTTCAAAGCCATTGATTAATTCCAATACGGAAACACCGCGTCCCGTACCGATATTGAATACTTCAACTTTTTCTTTCTGTCCCTTTTCCAAGATACGGCGGATAGCGATCACGTGTGCCTTAGCCAAATCAACCACGTTGATAAAGTCACGGATACAAGAACCGTCGGGCGTATCATAATCATCACCGAACACGCTCAGTTTCTCACGGATACCGATAGCAGTCTGAGTCAGATAAGGAATCAGGTTTTGAGGAACACCGTTCGGCAGTTCGCCCAGCAATGCGGTAGGATGCGCACCGATCGGGTTAAAGTAACGCAACATGATAGCATTGATCGGAGCACCGGAAGCTACCGTATCGCGAATAATCTCTTCATTAATCTGTTTGGTATTTCCATAAGGCGATTCCGCTTTCTTGATCGGAGCCTTTTCCGTCACCGGCAGTTCATCCGGCTGACCGTACACTGTACAGGAAGAAGAGAACACGATACCTTCCACTCCGTGTTTCGGCATCAGTTCGAGAAGGTTGATCAAAGAAACCAGGTTGTTGCGATAATAAAGCAACGGTTTCTCCACCGACTCGCCTACGGCTTTGCTCGCCGCAAAATGAATAATAGCCTTAATTCCTTTATATTTTGTAAATACAGCATCAAGTCCTGCAAAATCCAGACAATCCAGTTTCTCGAACACCGGACGAATACCGGATACTTTCTCTATATTGTCAACAACGTCGGCACTTGAATTTGATAAATTATCGATGATGATTACTTCATATCCACTGTTTTGCAGTTCCACTACGGTGTGAGAACCGATATATCCTGTCCCGCCCGTTACTAAAATTCTTTCTTTCATATTCTTTATAAATGGTTAGTTTTTCGGCTTTTTGTCGTTTGAGCTACAAATTTATGGAAATAAAATGGAATTCCAATAATCTGTGACCATTTATTTCAATAAAAGGTAATTAAAGAACGATTTGATGGAAATCGGGTATTAAAAAAAAAGAATTGGAAACCCACAATCTGTATGTCGCCACACAGCGGAGTTCCCAATTCCTATCAATCAATTATCAACTGTAAGTCTTTACACTACACCGGAGAATCCCATGAATGCCATAGCAAGCAAACCGGCGGTAATCAAGGCGATCGGAGTGCCTTGCATGCCTTTCGGGACTTTCACCAGGCTCATCTGCTCGCGCAGTCCGGCAAAGAGTACCAGTGCCAGCCCGAAGCCGATAGCCGTAGAGAACGCATATACAACACCCGTCAGCAGGTCATAGTCTTTCTGAATCACCAGGATGGCCACACCCAGAATACAGCAGTTTGTCGTAATCAGCGGCAGGAACACGCCCAACGCCTGATACAAGGCAGGAGAAACCTTCTTCAGGATGATTTCCACCATCTGCACCAGTCCGGCAATCACCAGGATGAAAGTAATCGTCTGCAAGTATCCCAGTCCGAAAACATCCAATACAAACTTCTGGATCAGGAAGGTAACGATGGTAGCGATAGTCAGCACGAAAGCCACTGCGGCGCTCATACCCATCGCAGTTTCCACCTTCTTGGAAACGCCCAGAAACGGACAGATACCCAGGAATTGCGACAACACGATGTTGTTTACAAAGATTGCCGAAATAAATATCAATATATATTCCATATTCTTTTCTTATTTAATTGAGTTAGGCTTTCTTAAAGCTATTAATCAATGCAATGAGGTATCCCAAGGCGATGAACGCACCCGGAGCCAGCACGAACACCAACATTCCGTATTCTTCGGGCATGATGGCGAAGTCGAAAATCTTGCCTGTTCCCAGGAACTCGCGGACAGCGCCCAGCAAAGTCAGGGCAATGGTAAAACCAAGTCCCATACCGATGCCGTCGAACATGGAAGCGACCGCGTTATTCTTTGCGGCAAAAGCCTCGGCACGTCCCAACACGATACAGTTCACCACAATCAACGGAATGAAAAGACCGAGCGTAGCATACAGTCCCGGCACATAAGCCTGCATCACCATCTGGAGCAGCGTCACGAAAGACGCGATCACCACGATAAATGAAGGGATACGCACCATATCCGGAATCAGGTTCTTAATCAGGGAGATCACCACGTTCGAGCAGATCAATACGAACATCGTAGCCAGTCCCATACCCATACCGTTGATGGCCGATGAGGTCGTACCCAACGTAGGACACATACCAAGCAGGAGCACAAACGTAGGATTCTCTTTGATAATCCCGTTCATCATTACTTTAAAGTTATTCATATCTGTCTCCTTTCTTAATTAGCACTGATAGAATCAGTAAGTTCAACTTTAATCGTAGCGCCCGTAGCAGCGTCCATGTTCTCACCGGCAGCCTTTTGAGAAGCGCCGGAAACACCGTTCACTTCCCCACCTTCTGCCTTGTACGCCTGATAGGCCGCGTTTACAGCATTCAGGAAAGCACGCGAACTGATGGTAGAAGCAGTGATGGCGTCCACCTGTCCGCCGTCCTTGCTGACAGTCAGCGGAGCTTCACCCGGATTCATGCCCAGGATAGACTTCGCACTTTCTTCGTGCGACACCGCCTGCTCGCCTTTGGCAGGGTCATAAGCGCCAAACCATTTGTCGGCTTTCGAGCCCAGCCCCGGAGTTTCCGCATGAGCCAGCAGAGAGTAATTATAGATTTTGCCTTCGGCATTAAAGCCTACCAGCACTTTCAGTTCACCACCGAATCCCATCGACTTGGCTTCAACAGCCGTACCGACCAGCTCTTCGCCGTTCTTTGCCGGATAGACAATAAAGTCAACGAACTTCTTTCCGTCTTTCTCACCGAAAATAGTATCGCTTTCCGCTACCGGATTGTTCGTAAATTCGGGAAGAACCTTCTTCAAAGCCTCGTTCAGCGTCTTTGCATTCGCTTCGGCGATAGGGCCTTTCGTCAGTTCATTCACATAAGCCAGCAACGCTACGGAGACAGCCGTCACACCCGTAAGCACCAGCAACATATTCTTTAAAGATGATTGTAACTTTTTCATTTCTTCTTCGCTACCTCCCCAAAGCGTTTAGGTTTACAATAGGTGTTAATCAGCGGAGTGAACGCATTCATAATCAGGATGGCGAACGACATACCTTCGGGATATGCGCCGAACAGACGGATAACCACCGTCAGCAGACCGATACAAACACCATAAATCAACATTCCTTTTTTACTCATCGGAGAAGTCACGTAATCCGTTGCCATAAAGACAGCTCCCAGCATCAGACCACCGGAGAGTAACTGCAACAGCGGAGAAACGTATTTTTCAGGATCCACCAGATGCATGATGCCGGCAAACACAAATACCGTCGCCAGGATGGATACAGGGATATGCCAAGTGATAATCTTCTTCCAAAGCATATAGACCAGCCCGATCAGCAGCGCCAATGCGCTTACCTCACCCAGACATCCGCCGTTTTGTCCAATCAGCAGGCTCAAGGCATCCGGAATCTGGCTCAACGCAGAGGTATCGCCATGAATCGCCTGCTTCATCAACGCCAACGGAGTAGCGCCGGTCGTGGCGTCCGTATAAGCCGCCAACTGTCCGACTACCGGCCAACTGGTCATCTGCACCGGGAAAGAGAGCAACAGGAACACACGTCCCGCCAATGCCGGGTTGAAAGGGTTGCAACCCAGTCCGCCGAAAGACATCTTGCCCACACCGATAGCGAACAATGCGCCGAGGATGATAATCCAAACCGGCAGGTTGGAAGGTAAGTTGAATGCCAGCAACACACCTGTAATGATGGCAGAGCCGTCACAGATGGTGGTGGTCGGTTTCTTCAGTAAATATTTTCCGATCGCCCATTCGAAGAACAAACAAGCCGCAACGGAAGTAGCTGTAACAATCAGGGCCCCCAGTCCGAAGAAATAGAGAGACACCAGAAAAGCCGGAATCAGTGCAATCAGCACGCCGTACATATTCTTCTGCACGCTGTCTCCGCCATGAACGTGGGGTGATAGTGATACGATTAATTTATTTTCCATATTCGTTATTTTTTAGCTTGACGTGCACGAATCATAGCACCTACTTTGCCTTTGCCCAGACGACAGTAGTCGAGCAACGGACGGTTGGCAGGACAAGTGAACTGGCAAGAGCCGCACTCGATACAATCCATGATTCTTTCTGATTCCATTCTTTCAAATTCTGTGTTCTCAGCCAAAGCGGAAAGCAGATACGGCTCCAGTCCCATCGGGCAGGCACTCACACACTTTGCACAACGAATGCAGTTCTGTACTTCTCCGCGTTTTGCCTCTTTCCGGTTCATAATCAAAATTCCAGAACTTCCTTTAGCAGTGGGCACATCAGTATTAACCAATGCTTTACCCATCATCGGACCACCGCCAATTATTTTTCCGGTATCCTCCGGCAAACCGCCACAGGCATCGATCAACTGCTGCATCGGAGTACCAATACGCGCCAAAAAGTTAGAAGGCTGGGCAACAGACTTACCGGTCACCGTAATGACACGCTCAAACAAAGGCTTATTTTTCTGTACAGCTTGATATACGGCAAATGCAGTACCTACATTCTGCACAACTGCTCCTGTAGAGATAGGTAATGCGCCGCTTGCAACCTGGCGCTTCGTAATAGCATCGATTAACTGCTTCTCACCCCCTTGAGGATATTTCACTTTCAAAGGAACAACTTCAATACCGGCATAACTGGATGCGACTTTCGTCATCAGTTGGATAGCATCGGGTTTATTGTTTTCGATACCTATAAAAGCCTTATTGACTTTCACCGCCTTCATCAGAATAGCCACCCCTACCATTACCTCCTCGGCATGCTCCAACATCAGTTGATGGTCGGCTGTCAAGTAAGGTTCACACTCTACAGCGTTGATAATCACGCATTCTGCTTTAAATGAAGGAGGCGGACAAAGTTTGACTTGAGTTGGGAAACAAGCTCCTCCCAAACCAACAATGCCTGCATCTGCTATCTTCTTCACAATCTCTTCCGAAGTCAATTCGCACTCTTTTACCAATTCAGGACTACGATCGATAGACTCTTCCCATTCATCCCCGTCTACATCAATAAAAATAGCAGGTTTAGCATAACCGCTCGCATCGACAATAGAGTCAATCTTAGCGACTTTACCACTGACAGAAGAGTGAATGGCTGCCGAAACAAAGCCATTAGCTTCGGCTATTTTAGTGCCCACCTTCACCACATCACCTTTTGCCACAATAGGCTTAGCAGGCGCACCGATATGCTGCCCCAGCAGTATCACAGCTTTTGCCGGAACCTCTGCCGTAACAATAGGTTGATGTGCTGAGAGTTTATTTTCGTGTGGATGAACACCACCAATTGAAAATGTCTTCAACATACAATTCTGTATTTTATCTGTTATTATTCTATTATTTACGCTTCGGCTGCGGGAGCTGCTTTAGAAGCCTCCGCTTTGGGAGCCTCTGTTGCAAGAGTCCCTTCAGCCTTTGGTTTACGCGGCGGGAAATTTAACTCAATAATTGTTCCTTGCGGACAAACTTCCACACACTTACG
>ENA-UEPG01001797-UEPG01001797.1-human-gut-metagenome-genome-assembly--contig:-NODE-1797-length-15363-cov-8.953618_pt1 | contig 15363 bp, 13 predicted proteins | sample MGYA00242893_ERZ507902 | MGnify/ENA primary metagenome ERZ507902 (study PRJEB26167, sample SAMN06115491) | human gut metagenome | host: Homo sapiens | place: China:Gansu | collected 2015-04-23... | reverse complement strand
TAAACCTCATGTGAGGCGTCGGCTACCATAACATCTATTTGTTGAGTGTCCATTTCTTTATATATAATATAGGTATAATTATTCGATATTCGGGATGATGAGTGATAAAAGCTGGCGTATCTTGCTGATAGCGACTCCTTCACGCAACACTAGCATAATCGTATCGTCTCCGGCAATGGTTCCGAGTATTTCGGTGAACTCATTGTTGTCGATGTCATAAGCCATGCTACTGGCATAACCGGGACGGGTGCGGATAACGGCTATGTTGCCGGAGAACTGCAAAGAGATAAATCCGTTGTTGCGTAACATGTCGCCGGCACTCTGGTCGGTAGAACGTTTATACATAATGTTGTTCGGCAGTACATATACATACTTTCCGTTCATACTGGCAGCCTTGGCTACTTTCAGTTGTTTCAAGTCGCGGGAGAGGGTGGCCTGAGTCAGTTCGAAGCCTTCACGGTTCAACTCTTGCAGCAGTTCTTCCTGCGAGCCGACCTCTTTGCTTGAGATAATCATTTTGATGGCGTCTAACCGATTTGCTTTCTTCTTCATTGCATATTTATTCTAATAACGCTGCAAAAGTATGCATTATTTTGGAGAAAAGATGCATAAAACCACTGATTTTTTGCATAAAAGTGAAAAAATAGGGTGCTGTTTTATAGAAGTAGGCTTTAAAATGCCGGTATTGTTATTTGAATTTGTGCGATGTTGAGGTTTACTTTATAGGCAAACTATTAATGCGCTTTTAATATGGCTGATTTATTCGTGTTTCCAGTTGGAACATTGAAGTACTCATGCTGTTTTCCAAAATTAAAACGATAACTTGCTTTCAGATAAAATACATGATCTTCCAATTTTGGAATATATATATTAGATTCGCTCCTATATTCCGGAGTCTCAAATACCCTATTCTTCTTTAGGCGTGAAAAAGGATTCTGGGAACCAATTTGTAGATGAAGATTATGATAATTATATCCTATATTGAAACGGTAGGTCCATGGAACTTTAGTTACATCGCCTAATCCCCAAAATTTTCTCGGGGCTTGAACATTTGCTGTAGCCATAAAGTCTTTATACATGAATACTAATCCGATATTCGACATCTCCCAAGTAGTGAGAGACATCTTTTTCCAAGTTGTAAACCAACGTTTTGCATAACTGATATCCATTTTCATGGTTAAAACTTGCGGAATCAACTTAAATCTCAGTCCTAAAATGGGAAAAAAATTCCGCTCTGTTCCTCCTGTATAATAAGAATGAACGAAAACTTTATTTTCCCTGAAAACGGTTTCATATAAAGCATCATAAAGTAATGAATGTGATATGAGAGGTCTGATTGTTAGCCATTTCCAGTTAAAAGCATACGCTAGAGCGAACTCCATATACTTTATATTCTTCAAATGGGGATTTCCTCTGCGAACTTGTAAGTAGTCAATTTCCTGTTCAGTCTTGCTCAGCCATGTAATTTGTTGCGGGGTTTCACTATATGTACCAAAGATATATATATTTTGATTGTCATTAATCTGATAGTTGAGAGTTAAGTCCGGATGAAATGAAAAATTACGAATAGTTGCTTCATTTCTGTTTTTGCGTATATTATATCGGCTTCCCCATTTAAGCATGAGCGAAATATTTTGTGTGTTTTGTTGATAAACCACATTTAGGGGAAACTGGCTATAAAGTAAGTCGTCTTTGTTTTTTGTCGCTTTATCCGAGTATTGTGTCTTGTACGTATTATTCTGTTCGTATTCTAACATCGCACTCAAAGTCCCTTTGTTGTTAAATGCTTTTACGTATGTTATTTGAGCCTTCATAAGAAAGTATTTTTCTTTCGTCATGCTTTCAATATCATCTTTTTCTTCGGGTTGGGGATATGTTTCTGAATATTGATAAGAGTATTCATTATAATTATAGCTTGATAACAAGGAGAACATCAACGATTGTTTATGGTTCAGCTTGCGGTCATAAAACAGTTCAATGGCAGGATTAAGATTGCTCGTAATTGTATAATCCCGAAAAATTTTCTCAGAGTTTTCATCTTCATATTGCTGATATTGGTAATTATCAGTTTTTGCCTTGGATTGGTTGTATCGTAAACTGGTATAAAAAAGAGTTTTATCGCTCCTGTAAGTATAATTGATATAAGATTTGTAGGCATAATTATGTTTACCGGTGGATAAACTTGTAGTCTTACGGGTGAGAGTCTTATCCGGATATATAAATTGAATTAATTCATTGCTGCCTGGATTTAGTTCTTGGTGGTCAAATAGACTGCTGATACTATACGAAAATTCTGATTTCTTTTTAAAAAATTGTCCTGTTGAATTGTAATCACCGGTAGCCCTGTTCAAGTGTTGCTCGCTATTGAGAGTAACATTTCCTCCTTCTTCATGCTGAACTAAAATATAGTCAATTACTGCATCAGCGCCTGGATAAGCGGGTGTACCTATATCATAAAAGTTAATTCGGAGAATATCATCAGCATTCAAGTTTTGTACTTCACTTTCATTTACTTTTCTACCATTGATACACAAGGTAACCTCTCTATTTCTAGTGGTTACTTTTTTATTGAACGGATCAACATCTAATTCAGGTAGTAGTAAATTATATAAAACTTCATATCCTCCCATAGAATGTTGTAACTGTTTTTTGGTAGGATATATAATCAGTTTGTCCGAAGTATGAACGATTTGCTGTGCCGTTACTGTGATATCATCCAGCTTGACCGACGTTTCTTCAAGAACGATATTTCCTATTTTTGTATCACTTTCTACATGTTTTAAATAGACAATGTTCTTTTGGTAGCCGATGCAGGTCACTACCAGCATGTAGTCCTTATTCTGTTGTATCTTGATATTGAAACTACCGTCATTATTGCTTACGCTGCCGCTGATAAAAATAGAATCGTGATGAAAACATTGGATGGTAGCTCCACCTATGCCATTATTGTTTATGTCTATTACTCGTCCATTAAGAGTGATATCTTTGGCATATACATTTGTGGCTGATAGCCATAAAAAGAAGATAAGAATAGAGGTCTTCATTTTGCTAATACTAAATTTTAGTAAATTAAAAAGAAGTGCCATTGGTTATCATTATACCGAATGGCACGACTTTATTTGAAGATAATGCCCATCTGACTGCATTTGATAACAGATGGATGAAGCGTATCTACGTTAACTTGCGGGTCGATTAGAAATCTCCGGTTGAATTGCCTATATGCGAGTCGCAATTATCAACATTACAAGCCATTGAGACAGAGCCGGCTCCGCCTTGATGGCTGGATGAGAACAAATCCAACAGTCCACCTACAATTAGCGGATCAGTTTCCAGTCTCTGTTCCAATTCTTCTACAAAGAACTCTGAAAGCTCCGTGTTCATAGGAGTAAATTCTGCCGAGTCTATTCCTATTGATGTTTTTTTGTTTTCCATCTTTAAAATAAAATTAATTAGTACTTATGTTATTTACTTTTCGAAAAGCCCTGTTTATAGCGTAATTAATAACTGCTGGGAATTGGCTGCATTCTGTGGGATTGCTGAAAGAATGAGCCGGACACCCTCCGCCACATAATAATGCATATTTACAATGTCTGCACATGGGAGTACTATTGATATTATAACCTCTCCACAGATTGAATACCTTTTCATTCCAATGAATTTTATCATTCAGGTAATCTCCTAATTGAGACTCTGCTTTTCCTACAACTTCCCAACAAGGAAATATCTTGCCGAACGGGTCTAGGACATATTCATTTGATTGGGATTTGCAGAATATAGAACGAAACTCGAGTGGCTTGTTATTGACTATGGATGAATAGATTTTATAAGATACACCATAGTCTTGACAACCATAATTAAATTTTAGTTCTTTATGCTTCTCCATAAACTCTCGTTGCGAGAACATATTGGAAGGGATATTTTTAGTGTGCTGCCCCTCACTGTTATATCCACGTAATAATGCTGAATTTATTTTGAAGTTTTCGTATTGGGAATAACCTAATTCTTCGAATAATACTTTTAATTGTTGTAAATCATCAAAATTGTTCCTGTCTGTATTAACTCTAATAGTCACTCCCGTGCCTTGTTTTAAAGCTATTCCAATATTAGATATAATTTTGTCAAATGTATTATAGCCCTTGTAGTGTACTCTTTTGGTGTTATGAAGCTCTTTCATCCCATCAATAGTTATTTGTATATGGCTGATTAAATCAGGAGACAGTAATTCTTTATATGCGTCTAAATCATATCCGTTTGTTACGGCATTGAATTGAAAGCCTAACTCCTTTCCTTTGAGAACAATATATTCTACCACTTCTTTATTCTCTTTCAATAAAGGCTCTCCACCATATAGAGTAATATTCTTTGCCCGTAACTGTTCACGTGGTTCTATTTTCAAAATTGCTTGATAGGCTTTGTCTGCCATTTCTTTGGTGAAAACTTTTCCGATAGAATCACTATGCAATCCTGTTTCAAAACAGTATGGACATCTGAAATTGCAGTTATAGGTTATAACGAAAACGAAAACTGTATTTAAAATTTTCTCTTTGCGGTGTAACGCATCAGCCAGCCTTGCTACGTAAGTATATTCCTCTTCTTGAGTTTTGGTGGTGATATAACCTCGTTTTTCCAGTGCGGAGATTGTATCTTTTGATAAAGGGCATTCCTCTTCTGTGAAGTTGTTATTGGTCTTTTTCAGAAAGGACATAATATTTTTGCTTACAACATCGATTGCTCCTGTATAGCCGTGAAGTAGCATGTACTTGTCGGTATCCTCCAATTCTACATCTATAATGTATGAAGAATTACGTAGTATTTTCATAAGTCAAAATTTCCGTAGAGTTGCCAGTTTGCTGACGACAGTTCTATTTTGTATTCTCCAATTTCTTCTGTGCCTAAATCAATAGTTATGTATTTAGTACTAGCATGATATGTTTGCTCATACACTACTTCGTCTGTTGATATATTCGTTATGGTTATTTTAAAATCGGATTCGAAGTCCAGTGATTCAACTGTTAATAGATGGTCTATTTGAAATACTTGTGTTGGGACTGGACTACGTTGCGCATTATGGTGTGATGAGTCCTGTAGTTTGATACATTTACTTGTTGAATAAGCATTCAACTTAATATTAGCAAAACCTAGTAATTGTGCAAATAGCATACTACACAGTATGAAAATAAATAGATTATTTTTCATGTCTTTAAAATATAAATTCGGTTTTTCATTTTTGATGTTGCAAACATAGGGCTTAGAGTTGATTTGGTTTGTGTAGTGTTTTGTTAAAGTTTAATTAATAAATTAATTTTTGTTGAAAATCAGTGTGTTATAACTAGGTCTCTTCTATCAGAATTTCAAATTTCATGGATGTTTCTACATTCATCCTCTTCATAATAGCATCTCTTCTTTTATATGTAGCATTGGAAGTGCAACCGAATACATTCGCAATATCGGCATATTTCATGCCAATTTTAACCAAACAACAGAAATAGACATCTTTTTTCAATAGCCGTTCATACCTTTCCGTCAATCGCTTGATAAACCCATGTGTTAATTGGTCTATTTCCGAAATCAATGTTTCCCATATTTCATTCGGTACTTTTTCGTTTGCATCCGGATTTTCATAATTGTGTTGTTTTATGGTTAATAAGGTCTTGTAGGCGACAGACCGACTTGTTAATAAACTATCGAACAAATAACTTTTTTCTTTTTTGATGTTAGTCAGTTGCTCTGTTAAATGGATATTATATTTCGCATCATCTGGTAATTGTATTTGTTTCATAAGTTGTTCTATTTCTTTCTCTTTATCTGCAATAGCTTTTTTTATATCTGTGTATATCTTATCTTTTTCTTTTAATAATTCATTGAGACAGCTATTCAGTTGATTTAAATATTGTTTATCTTCATTATACTCACTACATTTTTGTCTCAACTCCGCTATTTCTGCATCTTTATTCTCCATATCTTTTCTCATTTGGATGGATTGTGTGGAGATAGTTTGTAATAGAGACTCCTGTTTCAGTTTTAGTTGTTGTGCTTTCTGACGATATTTGATTCGTTTGTATACAAAAAGAATAATGAGTATTACTATGAAACTACTCCCGGCGTAGATGTAATACAAGTATAATGATAGGTTACTCCTGTGTTTTTGTTCACTTTGTTGAAGAAGGGTTTCTTTCTCAACTGCTAAAATTTCTTTTGTACGTTCAATGTGTTTTGTGCTATCTATATATGCTTCATAGCTATCTTTGAAATGTAATGCTTCGGCAAAGTCTCCTTTTTTTCGTGCTACGTCTTCTAATATAATGCAAGCATTGGCTTTAGTGTAAAAACTGGGAGAAGATAGGCTTTTGTAAGCATAGTAAACAGCTGAATCGTTTTGATTGCTTCTGCGATAAGCATCGCCTAGACTTAGATATATGCCATATAGTTGAGCGGTGTCTTTTTGCAGTATTAGTTCTCGTCTTATGTATGATATAGCCATTGTTGGTTCTCCCATATCATTATAGAGCAACCTTAAGGAACCTAGAACTTCTATCTCTACACGTGGATTATTAAGTCTTTCAGCAATGGGTAGGGCGCGGTTTAACAACTCTTCGGCTTTGCCATGAAATGCCGCTCCTTTCATAATACAAATATTAGCTCGTTGTACAAGTAACGTTGCTAAATGGGCGGAATCTGCTTCTTGTTTAAGAAGTTCTTCTTCGCATACATAAAGAGAGTCCGCTTTGTCCAGTAACTCTTGCTGGAAGTATACATACCCAAGGTTTCCATACAGTATGCACAATAGTTTGTGGTTTTTGGATTGTTTCACTAGTGGCATTGCAGTGAGAAATTCACGAGTGGTAGCAGGATTATCTCCTAATTCTTGATACACTCTTCCAAGATAATAATGGGCTTTTGCCTGCATTTCTATGTCATTGTCTATCGAATCATAATATTCAGTGGCTATGCGTATTAATGAATCTGTGGTTGGTATGATGTAGTTTTTGTCTTGTGCCTGAGTGAGTAGCAAGGCATATTTAGCATTTTGGGCAGGTGTTTTTATCTCTGACAGGCAGATATTCTCCAGTAGATACAATGCGCTGTCTGGACGGGTGGACATCAATGAATCTGCAGTAGATAAAAGTAAATCTCCACTTCCTTTTTGTTGGCAGGCAAAGGTTACGAATATCAGATTTAATAAACAGAGGTAATATATTAGTCTGTTATGTTCTTTTGTTTGGTGCTTGATGTTTTTCATAATTCGGCTTTATATATAGTACAATTGTGGATTCTACATTGCTTATCTGATCGTTGCTAATTTATGTTTATTTAAAACATTTGTTGGGAGACGTTTTTCGTTTGTTTTGTACGGGGATGAATCAAAGCAGTACTGAAGTAAGCCGAGCCATGTACTTGACTTACTCAAGTCTCCTACTTGTTACAGCTAAATCTCCTACCAAATATGAAAAGTGAAAAACATCTGCCACCTGCAACAAAACCGAGATAATGTATTAATTAATAGATGGTTACAGCGTTGCAGATGCTGTTGCAGATGGTTGCAGATGCCCAGGTATCTGCAACACTATAAACGAGCCGTATCGGTCATCCCGTCAGTGTCTACTTAAGAAATAGCAGTTCCCTACGTTGGAACTCCCGTTCCCAGGCTGGAAACTCTCGTTTCCAAGCATAGAAACGGGAGTTTCTGCATATAGATACTGGAGTTTCCACGTAGGGATACTGAAGTTTCCATGTATAGAAACGGAGGCTAACGTTTAGCTATATGTACTGTTGCCTTGCTCTTAAAAGACAGCTTTCTATCGGCATACAAAGTGTTGCAGATAGCTAGGTATCTGCAACCATCTGCAACGGTATCTGCAACGCTGTAACAAGCTATTAATTAATACATTATCTCGGTTTTGTTGCAGATGGCAGATGTTTTTCACTTTTTCATTTTATATAGAGGGATATTTAGTTCATTTCCGTGCAGTTTTGAGTTATTCTTTGGTTTTGTTATTGTATGGAAACTATACTTGAAGAATCCTTTTTTCTGTTTTGTGTCAAAATGTATATCCTTTCAATCAAAATGCGTAAGGAACACGAGGCGGGAATCGCCTATCTTTGCAATGTAGGTAAATGGATACCTTAAATATATAGACAGAATACCATGAAACAAAACTTTTTTGCAGTCGACCTGGGCGCAACGAGCGGCCGTACAATCTTAGGTACTTTCATTGAAGGCGGATTAAACCTCGAAGAGATTAACCGTTTCCCTAACCATCTGATTGAAGTCGGTGGTCATTTCTATTGGGATATTTATGCATTATATCGTCATATCATTGACGGATTGAAGCTGGTGGCTCACCGTGGTGAATCTATCGCTTCTATCGGTATTGATACATGGGGGGTAGATTTCGTATGCATCGGAAAGGATGGAAACCTGCTTCGCCAGCCTTATGCGTATCGTGACCCGCATACGGTAGGAGCGCCGGAAGCTCTCTTCTCCCGTATTTCGCGTAGCGAAGTCTATGGTAAGACGGGTATTCAAATAATGAATTTTAATTCACTTTTCCAGTTGGATACTTTGCGTCGTAATAATGATAGCGCACTGGAAGCGGCGGATAAGATTCTGTTTATGCCGGATGCGCTGAGTTATATGCTGACCGGGGAAATGGTGACAGAATATACGATTGCTTCGACAGCCCAACTGGTGAATGCACAGACCCGTCGTCTTGAACCGGAACTGCTGCAAGCAGTCGGCTTGAGCGAAAAGAACTTCGGTCGTTTTGTATTTCCGGGTGAAAAGGTGGGAGTGTTGACAGAGGAAGTACAGAAGATAACCGGACTGGGGGCTATCCCTGTGATTGCCGTAGCCGGACATGATACAGGTTCTGCCGTTGCCGCTGTTCCGGCATTAGACCGCAACTTTGCTTATCTGAGTAGCGGCACCTGGTCATTGATGGGCGTTGAGATGGACGCTCCGGTGATTAATGCTGAAACGGAAGCCTTGAACTTTACGAATGAAGGTGGTGTGGAAGGTACCATCCGCCTGCTGAAGAATATCTGCGGAATGTGGCTGTTGGAACGCTGCCGCTTGAATTGGGGGGATACAAGTTATTCGGAGTTAATCAATGAGGCGGATGCTTGCGAGCCGTTCCGTAGCCTGATTAATCCCGATGATGATTGTTTTGCGAATCCTGTGAATATGGAAAAAGCCATTGCAGAATATTGTCAGGCTACCGGACAACCTGTTCCCGAACAACGCGGGCAAGTGGTGCGCTGTATTTTCGAGAGTCTGGCTTTGCGTTACCGTCAGGTGTTGGAAAACTTGCGTTCACTTTCTCCCCGCCCGATTGAAACATTGCACGTGATTGGCGGTGGCAGCCGCAACGACTTGCTGAACCAGTTTACCGCCAATGCTATCGGCATTCCGGTGGTTGCAGGCCCGTCCGAAGCTACTGCTATCGGTAATGTAATGATTCAGGCAATGGCGGCGGGAGAAGCAACGGATGTGGCGGGGATGCGCCAATTGATAAACCGTTCCATCCCGTTGAAAACCTATCATCCGCAGGATACGGAAGCGTGGGATATGGCTTATAATCACTTTAAGAACTGTATCCGATAATTTAATAAATAACCGATAGAATATCATTTTAAACAATAGAATATCATGAAAAAAGAAGAACTGATTCAGAAAGCGTATGAGATTGCTGTGGAACGTTATGCAGCAGTAGGTGTGGACACCGAACAAGTATTGAAAACTATGCAGGATTTTCATCTGTCGCTTCATTGCTGGCAGGCCGACGACGTTACAGGATTTGAAGTACAGGCCGGCTCATTGACAGGCGGTATCCAGGCTACCGGTAACTATCCGGGTAAAGCCCGCAACATTGACGAACTGCGTGCCGATATCTTGAAAGCCGCTTCTTATATTCCGGGTACTCACCGTCTGAACCTGCACGAGATTTACGGAGACTTCCAGGGCAAGGTGGTAGACCGTGACCAGGTGGAACCCGAACATTTCAAGAGCTGGATAGAATGGGGTAAGGAACATAACATGAAACTTGACTTCAACTCTACTTCTTTCTCACATCCGAAATCAGGTGACTTGTCTCTTTCTAATCCCGATGAAGGAATCCGTCAGTTCTGGATTGAACATACCAAACGCTGCCGTGCAGTGGCCGAAGAAATGGGTAAGGCGCAGGGAGACCCGTGTATCATGAATCTTTGGGTGCATGACGGAAGCAAGGATATCACAGTAAACCGCATGAAATATCGTGCATTGCTGAAAGACTCCTTAGACCAGATTTTCGCTACCGAATATAAGAATATGAAAGACTGCATCGAATCTAAAGTATTCGGTATCGGTCTGGAAAGCTATACGGTAGGGTCTAATGACTTCTATATCGGTTATGGCGCTTCACGTAACAAGATGATTACGCTGGATACCGGTCACTTCCACCCGACAGAAAGTGTGGCTGACAAAGTGTCCTCACTGTTGCTTTATGTTCCTGAACTGATGTTGCACGTAAGCCGCCCGGTTCGTTGGGATTCCGACCACGTTACTATCATGGACGACCCGACTATGGAGCTGTTCAGCGAAATCGTTCGTTGCGGTGCATTAGACCGCGTACATTATGGGCTTGACTATTTCGATGCATCTATTAACCGTATCGGTGCTTATGTAATCGGTAGCCGTGCCGCACAGAAATGTATGACTCGCGCCCTGCTCGAACCGATTGCCAAGTTGCGTGAATACGAAGCCAACGGACAAGGATTCCAACGTCTGGCGCTGCTCGAAGAAGAGAAAGCGCTTCCCTGGAATGCTGTATGGGATATGTTCTGCTTGAGGAACAATGTTCCGGTAGGCGAAGATTTCATTGCGGAAATCGAGAAGTACGAAGCCGAAGTAACTTCTAAACGATAAGTTATGGAGATTTTAATCGGCTTGTTGATTATAGCTATCGGTAGCTTTTGCCAGTCCAGTTCCTATGTACCTATTAAAAAGGTGAAGGAATGGAGCTGGGAAAGCTTCTGGTTGATACAAGGTGTATTTGCCTGGCTGGTGTTCCCGTTTCTGGGTTCACTGCTGGGCGTACCCCAAGGGAGCAGTCTGCTCGACTTGTGGGGAGCGGGAGGTGCTGGAATGAGCATCTTTTATGGTATATTGTGGGGAGTAGGCGGATTGACGTTCGGACTTTCCATGCGTTATCTGGGTGTTGCGTTGGGACAAAGTATCTCATTGGGGACTTGTGCTGGTTTCGGAACTCTTCTTCCGGCTCTTTTTGCGGGGACGAATTTGTTTGCAGGTAACGGACTGATTCTTTTGCTGGGTGTTTGCATTACGCTGGCGGGTATTGCCATCATCGGCTATGCCGGCAGCCTGCGTGCGCAAAACATGAGTGAAGAGGAAAAACGTGCTGCCGTGAAAGATTTTGCTTTGACAAAAGGTTTGCTGGTGGCATTGTTGGCAGGTGTGATGAGTGCCTGCTTCGCTTTGGGGCTGGATGCCGGAACGCCTATCAAGGAAGCGGCTTTGGCAGGTGGCGTTGAAGGGCTTTATGCTGGCCTTCCTGTAATCTTCCTGGTTACGCTCGGTGGATTCCTGACGAATGCAGCATACTGTCTGCAGCAGAATGTGGCTAATAAGACAATGGGGGACTATGCCAAAGGAAAAGTATGGGGCAACAATTTGGTATTCTGCGCATTGGCCGGCGTACTGTGGTATATGCAGTTCTTCGGACTGGAAATGGGCAAGAGCTTCCTTACCGAAAGTCCCGTATTGCTGGCTTTCTCCTGGTGTATCCTGATGGCGTTGAATGTGACCTTCAGTAATGTTTGGGGAATTATCCTGAAAGAATGGAAGGGAGTATCTACCAAGACTATCACTGTACTAATCTGTGGATTGGTAGTGTTGATTTTCTCATTGGTGTTCCCGAATTTGTTTTAAATACATATATAATAATGAAATCAATTTTAGAAAACCGTCCGGCGCTTGCCAAGGAGGTAAACAAGGTGGCGGAAGTTGCCGGTTACTTGTGGCAGAAAGGATGGGCTGAACGTAACGGTGGTAATATCACTGTTAATATAACAGAGTTTGTAGACGATGAAATCCGTCAGATGAAACCGATTAGTGAAGTGAAACCGATCGGTGTTACATTACCTTATCTGAAAGGATGCTACTTTTACTGTAAGGGAACCAATAAACGTATGCGTGATTTGGCTCGCTGGCCGATGGAGAATGGTTCGGTAATCCGTATTCTGGATGACTGTGCCAGTTATGTAATCATTGCTGATGAAGCAGTGGCTCCGACATCGGAATTGCCGTCTCACTTGAGCGTACATAATGATCTGTTGAGCAAGAACTCTCCTTATAAAGCATCTGTGCATACTCACCCGATTGAGTTGATTGCGATGACGCATTGCCCGAAATTCCTGGAAAAAGATGTGGCTACTAATCTGTTGTGGAGTATGATTCCGGAGACAAAGGCGTTTTGCCCGCGTGGTCTGGGCATCATCCCTTATAAGTTGCCTAGTTCGGTAGAACTGGCGGAAGCTACTATCAAGGAATTGCAGGACTACGATGTCGTGATGTGGGAGAAACATGGTGTATTCGCGGTAGACTGTGATGCCATGCAGGCATTCGACCAGATTGATGTACTGAACAAATCCGCTTTAATCTATATCGCAGCCAAGAATATGGGTTTCGAGCCGGATGGTATGAGTCAGGAACAGATGAAAGAAATGTCAGTTGCTTTCAATCTTCCTAAATAAAATTTGTACTAGTCGTTGAATTTATCTACTTTAGCAACCGCAATGTTTTCCATAGGGGGAGATGTTGCGGTTAACTTTTTAAACAAATAGCACAACCATGAATCGCATTATCTTAAATGAAACTTCTTATTTCGGTGCCGGATGCCGGAGTGTAATTGCTGTGGAAGCAGCTAGACGTGGCTTCAAGAAAGCCTTTTTTGTAACGGACAAAGACCTTATCAAATTTGGTGTGGCCGCTGAAATCATTAAAGTATTTGATGAAAATAAGATTCCTTACGAACTTTACAGTGATGTAAAGGCTAATCCCACTATTGCCAATGTACAAAACGGTGTGGCTGCCTACAAGGCTTCCGGCGCTGACTTTATCGTTGCTTTGGGTGGCGGTTCTTCCATTGATACAGCCAAGGGCATCGGTATCGTTGTGAATAATCCTGATTTTGCCGACGTAAAATCTTTGGAAGGGGTAGCGGATACCAAGCACAAAGCCGTACCTACTTTCGCATTGCCTACTACTGCCGGAACGGCTGCCGAGGTGACTATCAATTACGTGATTATCGACGAGGATGCACGTAAAAAGATGGTTTGCGTAGACCCGAACGATATTCCTGCCGTGGCTATCGTAGACCCCGAACTGATGTATTCTATGCCGAAAGGGCTGACTGCCGCTACGGGTATGGACGCTTTGACGCATGCTATCGAAAGTTATATTACTCCGGGTGCTTGGGCTATGAGCGATATGTTCGAGCTGAAAGCTATCGAAATGATTGCACAGAACCTGAAGGCGGCTGTGGATAACGGCAAGGATGTAGCTGCCCGTGAAGCCATGTCTCAGGCACAATATATCGCCGGAATGGGATTCTCTAACGTTGGTTTGGGAATTGTCCACTCGATGGCTCACCCGCTGGGTGCTTTCTATGATACTCCTCACGGTGTGGCAAATGCTTTGCTGTTGCCTTACGTGATGGAATATAACGCTGAATCTCCGGCTGCTCCGAAATATATCAATATTGCGAAAGCGATGGGGGTAGACACTGCCGGAATGAGTGAAGCGGAAGGTGTGAAAGCAGCTATTGAGGCTGTAAAAGCTCTTTCTCTCAGCATCGGCATTCCTCAGAAACTGCATGAAATCAATGTGAAGGAAGAGGATATTCCCGCATTGGCAGTGGCAGCTTTCAATGATGTTTGTACGGGTGGCAATCCTCGTCCTACTTCGGTAGAAGACATCGAAGCTCTGTATCATAAAGCTTTCTAAATCTGATTCTATCGGATTTATTTTAAATAGACATCCGGGGCTGCCTGAAGGTATGCTCCGGATGTTTTTTGTTTCTTAGCGTGGGTTTTCTGAAAATAATTCCTATTTTTGTCCAATCCAATTGTATGAAAACACGCTGATATGACTGAGGACAATAGTTTAGGACTGGAATTTAAGTATCTGATTGTAAATGATATGGACCGTAAATTTGGTTTATGGGTTAATACTGTCGGCTATCAGTCTATCCCGCCTGATTCACCTTACCCGTTGAAAGAGCATCCTTCCGGTTACTTCTTTAATGCGGAAAAAGGACGGGTACTTCGTGAATACCAGTTGGTCTATATAACCAAGGGGCGTGGTTTGTTTTCATCCGATTCAACTTCCGAAAAGCAGGTTTGTAAAGGTCGGCTGATGGTACTGTTTCCTGGTCAGTGGCATACATATCGTCCGTTGCGGCAGACGGGCTGGACGGAATATTATATCGGATTTGAAGGTCCGGCAATAGATGCTATCGTGGATAATTCTTTTTTATTGTCCGAACAGCAGATATTAGAGGTGGGTATCAATGAAGAACTGGTTTCATTGTTCTCCCGTGCTCTTGCAGTGGCCGAGGCGGATAAGATCTCGGCACAGCAATATCTTTCCGGTATTGTGCTCCACATGATTGGCATGATTCTCTCCGTTTCTAAAAACAAGATTTTTGAGATGAGTGACGTAGACCAGAAGATAGAGCAGGCAAAGATTATAATGAACGAGAATGTATCCGGCAATGTAGACCCGGAAGAACTGGCGATGCGGCTGAATATCAGTTATTCGTGGTTCCGCCGTGTCTTTAAGGAATACACGGGTTATGCTCCCGCCAAATATTTCCAGGAATTGAAACTTCGTAAAGCCAAACAACTGTTGGTTGGTACTTCCCAGTCTGTGAAAGAGATTTCTTTCTTTCTTGGTTTTCAATCTACCGAGTATTTCTTTTCTTTCTTCAAGAAGCGTACAGGGCTTACTCCGCTGGAGTATCGGTCGTTCGGACGGGAGGAATAAGTTTTGTTCTGAGATGGCTTGTTTGCCGTTTTATCATAAGGCAATGAACTGTGAATAACTAAAATCTGTCTTGTTTATAAAATAGGGTGGATTGCAGTTAATATGTTTATTACTAATAAATTAACCTGTTAATAACTTTGTTGATATCCTTGTTGATAATTGAAACAGGATTGTGAATAACGCTAATAAAGAAGAGCTGTCATAAAAAAGAAGAACCGCATTTCTGCGATTCTTCTTATCTTAGTTGCGGAGATCCGACTCGAACGAATGACCTTTGGGTTATGAGCCCAACGAGCTACCAACTGCTCCACTCCGCG
>ENA-UEPG01001789-UEPG01001789.1-human-gut-metagenome-genome-assembly--contig:-NODE-1789-length-15442-cov-3.347153_pt1 | contig 15442 bp, 4 predicted proteins | sample MGYA00242893_ERZ507902 | MGnify/ENA primary metagenome ERZ507902 (study PRJEB26167, sample SAMN06115491) | human gut metagenome | host: Homo sapiens | place: China:Gansu | collected 2015-04-23 | study... | reverse complement strand
CCCTTGCGCTGGTTGGCGGGAGCCAGGTTGACCGTGATGCGGGACACCGGGAAGGTGAAGCCGCAGTTTTTAATGGCGGCGCGCACCCGGTCCCGGGCCTCCTTCACCGCCGCGTCAGGCAGGCCCACGATCTCAAAGGCGGGCAGACCGGCCGACAGGTCGCACTCTGCCCGCACCTCATAGCCGGAGATCCCGCTCAGCCCCAGGGAGCGCACTTCACAGAGCATGGGTGCCGCCTCCTTTCCCTTTCGTCATGTTGCATCCATTATAGCATACCGGACCCGCCGCCGAAAGGGTGAAAAGCGGCCCTGTACCGGCGGAGGGAAAGGGGAGAACAGGATACGGCAAAGGACTGCTTTTAAAACTGCATATTTTAGCATGCTCAGTTTAGTTAGTAATATATAACTAAATAATTTTTTTCAAAGGAGAACGGAAAAAATCCAATTATTTCTTCTAATTCAGGAACAAAAAGAAAAATAATAATTCAGAGTAAGATTTGATTTACAAACGTCAATGAAGGTGATAAAATGTATGCGCCCCGGGGGGACAGGCTCCGCCCGGAGGCAGCTGTAATCAGCCAGGGTAATGGGAATCGGGCCCGGTCAGTCCGGGGGATGGACGGGGACGGATTCCCATTGCCCTGGAACCATGAACAAGGAGGAATCGTTTCTATGGCGAGAAAGCTGAAAACCATGGACGGCAACACGGCGGCAGCGCACGTGTCCTACGCCTTCACCGAGGTGGCAGGCATCTACCCCATCACCCCGTCCAGCCCCATGGCCGACAATGTGGACCAGTGGGCCGCCCAGGGCCGCAAGAACATCTTCGGCACCACCGTCAATGTCATCGAGATGCAGTCCGAGGCCGGCGCCGCCGGTACGGTCCACGGCTCTCTGGCCGCGGGCGCGCTGACCACCACCTACACCGCCTCCCAGGGCCTGCTGCTGATGATTCCCAACATGTACAAGCTGGCCGGTGAGCTGATGCCCACCGTGTTTCACGTGTCCGCCCGTACCGGGGCCACCCACGCGCTGAACATCTTCGGCGACCATTCCGATGTCATGGCCTGCCGCCAGACCGGCTTTGCCATGCTGTGCGAGTCCAACCCCCAGGAGGTCATGGACCTGGGCGCCGTGGCCCACCTGGCAGCCATCAAGGGCCGCGTCCCCTTTATCAACTTCTTTGACGGCTTCCGCACCTCCCACGAGATCCAGAAGATCGCCATCTGGGACAACGAGGATCTGGCCGACATGGTGGACATGGACGCCGTGGAGGCCTTCCGCAAGCGCGCCCTCAACCCCGAGCGCCCCGTGATGCGCGGCTCCCACGAGAACGGCGACATCTTCTTCCAGCACCGCGAGGCCGCCAACAAGTACTATGACGCCCTCCCCGAGATCGTGGAGGAGTACATGGGCAAGGTCAACGCCAAGCTGGGCACCAACTACCAGCTCTTCAACTATTATGGCGCACCCGACGCCGACCGGGTCATCATCGCCATGGGCTCCATCTGCGACGTGGCCGAGGAGGTCATCGACTACCTGAACGCCCACGGTGAGAAGGTCGGCCTGGTCAAGGTCCGCCTGTACCGTCCGTGGTCCGTCGAGGACTTCGTGGCCGCGCTGCCCGCGACCGTCAAGAAGGTCGCCGTGCTCGACCGCACCAAGGAGCCCGGCTCCATCGGCGAGCCGCTGTATCAGGATGTCGTCTCCGCCCTGTACGAGGCCGGCCGCTCCGACCTCGTGGTGACCGGTGGCCGTTACGGCCTCGGCTCCAAGGACGAGCCCCCGGCGGCTGCCTTCGCGGTCTTCGAGGAACTCAAGAAGGACGCTCCCAAGCGCGAGTTCACCATCGGTATCGAGGACGACCTTACCGGCCTGTCCCTGCCCATGGATCCGGACGCCCCCAACACGGCGGCCGAGGGCACCATCGAGTGCAAGTTCTGGGGCCTCGGCGGCGACGGCACCGTTGGCGCCAACAAGAACTCGATCAAGATCATCGGCGACCACACGGACAAGTACGTCCAGGCCTACTTCCAGTACGACTCCAAGAAGACCGGCGGTGTTACCACTTCGCACCTGCGCTTCGGTGACTCCCCGATCCGCTCTCCGTACTACGTGAACAAGGCCGACTTCGTGGCCTGTCACAACCCGAGCTACATCATCAAGGGCTTCAAGATGGTCCGCGACGTCAAGCCCGGCGGCACGTTCCTGGTCAACTGCCAGTGGACGCCCGAGGAGTTCGCCTCCCACATGCCGGCCAACGCCAAGCGCTACATCGCCCAGAACAACATCAACGTCTACCTGATCGACGCCATCGACCTGGCTGCCAAGGTGGGCATGGGTAAGCGCACCAACACGGTGCTGCAGTCCGCGTTCTTCGCCCTGGCCGGCGTGCTGCCGCAGGAGGACGCGATCCGTTACATGAAGGAAGCGGCCACCAAGTCCTATGCCAAGAAGGGCGAGGCCATCGTCGAGGCCAACCACAAGGCCATCGATGCCGGCGCCACCGCCTTTGTGAAGTTCGACGTCCCGGCCGACTGGGCCGACGCCACCGACGCCGCTCCCGCCTCCGTCCTCTCCGAGGACGAGAAGAGCGCTATCGCCAAGCAGGTCAAGGAGCTCATGGAGCCCATCGCCCGCATGGACGGCGACTCCCTGCCCGTCTCCGCGTTCAAGGATTACGCCGACGGCCAGTTCGAGCTGGGCGCCTCCCAGTTCGAGAAGCGCGGCGTGGCCGTCATGGTCCCGCACTGGGATGAGACCAAGTGCATCCAGTGCAACCAGTGCGCCTACGTCTGCCCGCATGCCACCATCCGCCCCTTCGCGCTCAACGAGGCCGAGGTCGCCGAGGCGCCCGAGACCATGCGCATGCTGGATGTGAAGATCCCCAAGGACACCGGCTACAAGTTCGCCATCGCCGTCAGCCCGCTCGACTGCATGGGCTGCACCAACTGCGCCAAGGTCTGCCCCAAGGATGCGCTCACCATGGTTCCCGCCGAGGGCGAGCTCGTGGAGCAGAAGACCTTCGATTACTGCGTGGCCAACGTCACCGAGAAGCCCGAGCTCATCGGCAACAACGTCAAGTCCAGCCAGTTCAAGCAGCCCCTGCTTGAGTTCTCCGGCTCCTGCGCCGGCTGCGCCGAGACGGCCTACGCTCGCCTGGTGACCCAGGTTTGCGGCGACCGCATGTTCATCTCCAACGCCACCGGCTGCTCCTCCATTTGGGGCAACCCGGCCGCGACCTCCCCGTTCTGCACCGACAAGAACGGCCATGGCCCGGCATGGAACAACTCCCTGTTCGAGGACAACGCCGAGCACGGTCTCGGTCTCGAGCTCGGTTACAAGGCAGTCCAGGGCAAGCTCGTCGCCCAGAGCGAGGAGCTCATGGCTTCCGACTGCGCGACCGACGAGCTGAAGGCCGCCGCTCAGGCTTGGATCGACTCCCGCGACGATGTCGAGGCCTCCAAGACCGCGGCTGCCGCCTACATCGAGCAGCTCGAGGCCTGTGGTTGCGATAAGGCCAAGGCGATCCTGGCCGACAAGGCGTACCTCACCAAGAAGTCCTTCTGGATCTTCGGCGGCGACGGTTGGGCCTACGATATCGGCTTCGGCGGCCTGGACCACGTCCTGGCCTCTGGCAACAACGTCAACGTCTTTGTGTTCGACACCGAGGTGTACTCCAACACCGGCGGCCAGGCCTCCAAGGCCTCTAACCTGGGCCAGGTCGCTCAGTTCGCCGCCGCGGGCAAGAACATCAAGAAGAAGAGCCTCGCCGAGATTGCGATGAGCTACGGCTACGTGTACGTGGCGCAGGTCGCCATGGGCGCCAACCCAGCTCAGACCCTCAAGGCCATCCACGAGGCCGAGGCCTACGACGGCCCGTCCATCATCATCGGCTACAGCCCCTGCGAGATGCACTCCATCAAGAAGGGCGGCATGCAGAACTGCCAGGCCGAGATGAAGAAGGCCGTGGAGTGCGGCTACTGGAACCTGTTCCGCTACAACCCGGCTGCCCCCGAGGGTAAGAAGTTCGCCCTTGACTCCAAGGAGCCGGCTGGCGGTTACCAGGAGTTCCTCATGAACGAGGCTCGCTACGCGAGCCTGACCGCCGCGTTCCCCGAGCGCGCCGAGGAGCTTTTCGCCGCCAACGAGGCTGCCGCCATGGATCGCTACAAGCACCTCGTCAAGCTCAAGACCCTCTATAACGAGGAGTAAGAGCTTCGCAGCGGCCTTGAGCCGTCGTGCCAGATAGCTCGCCCTGAGTAGGACCCCGAGGAGGACGACCTCCTCGGGGTCCTATTTTTGAAGCGAGGGTGTCGGCGCGATGCTCTGTGCGGCTTATGTTGCAAAGAGGCTGGAAGGCTGACAAAAACGCTTGCAATCCGCTGTCTCCGTCCTCACGAGCGCGGTACAGAGCCCTTACATTCCCTCTCTAAAGTACGTATCTGGATTATGCCGGACATATGTCGTCAATTCCGGGCGGCGGTTCCGGTGCGCCGCCCAGGCGTGGATGGCGCGCGGCTCATGTAGCTGGTACAGAGGAGAGGGTATGTTGGATAGATTTAAGTTCGGCGAGGCTGCGACAGGGAGGTGCGAGAACCGTCTGGTGCGTTCGTTCATCGCGGTGCTGCTGGCCTTCGTCATGGTGCTCTCGCCGCTCGCCCCGGCGACGCCCGCCATGGCGGCCGGGCTGGGCGATTTCTTCGGCCGATTCTCGGGCGAAAGCGAGAACGCTCTCGCGCAGCAGGGGAAGAAGGACGTCAAGATCGCGGTCGTATCGGATACGCATTACTATCCGCTCAATTACGTGAGCGATTGCGATGACTACAAAGCCTATGTGGGGGGCGACCCCAAGATGCTGGAGGAGTCCGGCTCGATCATCGACGCCGCCTTCGCCATGGTCAAGGCCGATCGCCCCGACCTGCTGCTCATCTCGGGCGACCTCACCAAGGACGGAGAGGTCCAGGGCTTGACCGATATCGCGGGCAAGCTCGCCGAGGTGGAGAAGGCCGGTACGCAGGTCTATGTGATCAACGGCAACCACGACATCTACAACTCCGATGCCTGCACGTTCGCCAACGGCAAGAAGGAGCAGGTTGAGAGCGCGAGCCCCAAGAAGTTCCGAGAGATCTTCGCCGAGTTCGGCTATGACGGCAAAGAGGGGCAGGCCTACTACAAGGACTCCGATGAGGCCCGCAAGGCCAAGGAGGAGTACAACCCCGGCTTCTTCAACATGGACGATGACATCCCGGGTTGCCTGTCCTACACCGTGGACCTGGGCAACTACATGATCTTGGCCATCGACTCCGGTCAGTACCTGCCGAGCGCCGGCACCGGGCTCGACACCAAGGAGCACATCACCGCCGGACGTATCGACAAGCACGTGCTCACCTGGGCCGAGGAGCAGGTCAAGGCCGCCGACGCCGAGGGCAAGACCGTCGTGGGCCTCATGCATCACGGTCTGATCCCGCACTTCAAGGGCGAGGACAACGTCCTGTCCGAGTACGTGGTGGACAACTGGCGCCACGCCGCCACCACGCTGGCAGACGCGGGCATGCGCTACATCTTCACCGGTCACATGCACGCCAACGACGTGGCCGAGTTCACCACGCCCAAGGGCAACCACATCACCGATCTGGAGACCGGATCGCTGTCCGCGTACGGCACGCCCGTGCGCACCGTGAGCATCGAGAAGGGCGACGCCCTTGAGAGCGGCAAGCGCACCCATGAGACCTTCTCAGTGACGAGCAAGTCCGTCGAGGAGGTCGCGCTGCAGTTCGCCAACGGCACCTCGCAGCGGGTGTCGAGCCTCACCGAGTACGCGAGTGAGAAGCTCTACGGCGAGAAGATGTTCAACAACCTGGCCGGCGGCATGCTGCGGCCCATCCTCCAGGAGATCGGCGGCACCGGTCTGCGCGCATGGCTGCAGCAGAACCTGCCCGACCTGGATATCCATCAAATTGCCCTCGATGCGATCGCGGGCGGCCTGGCCGGCGGCATCGACATGGACCTGGGCACCATCGGCCGTGTGCACGTGGATTACCGCAACAACGCCATCAACCTCACGCCCAGCGGCATCGCCGGCATCGTGGGCGCGGCCTCCGTGTCCGACCAGCAGGTCGTCTCGATCATCGATGACCTGCTCGACCAGGTCGAGGCCAAGTACATCGACAAGCCCGATTACCTTCTGGGCGAGGTCGATAAGATCGTGACCCAGGTCTCCGAGTACGGCGTGGCGAGCTTGGACGACGGGCAGAAGTCCCTGTACGATCTGGTGTTTGTCCTGCTGACCGGCCACTACGCCGGTCACGAGGACGCACCCGCCTGGACCGAGACCGCGCTTGAGGGCATCCGCTCCGGCGCACTCATCCAGAACCTCATCAACACGCTCGTCGACAGCGTCACCACCGAAGGTGGGCTCATCGACACGCTGCTGGGGTCGCTCAACATCAACGTCGAGCTCGCCTTCAGCGGCATGTGGAAGACGGTCATCAACAACGCGACTGACAACGGTAACCTCAAGAGCGTCCTGGGCCTTGCGGGCCTGGACAACGCCGGCATCAAGGGGCTCATAAATGGGTTGATCGGCGAGTACATGAGCCCGAGCTTCCTCACCGGTATGGGCGGCATCGTGGGAGACATCTGCGACTCCATGCTGCATGACACCGACGGCGGCGACCACACCGCCATCGACGGCACAGCGCCCGTGAACGACGACAAGCTCAACGACGCCCAGTCGCCGTTCACGACAACCTTCGACGGCAGTCTGAAGCCGCAGCAGCCGAGTGCCGAGAACGGCTTGCTGCCAACGCAGGTCACCATGACGCTGGGCAAGAACCCGCAGACCGACCGCTCCGTGCGCTGGTTCACCGGCACCCAGGTCTCCAATGGCGCGGTCCAAGTGTCCGCCACCACGAACTTCGAGAACGCCAAGACGTACAAGGCGACCTCCGAGCAGGTGGTGAAGCCTCGCACCCAGCTGAACCTCGGTCTTGTGACCTCCTACGGCACGCAGCCGGCCATGAAGCATTCCGCCGACATTACCGGCCTGCGTGAGAACGCGAGCTACTACTACCGAGTGGGCAACGAGCCCCTCGACATCTGGAGCGAGCCTGTCCGCTTTGTGACTGGCGCTGCGGGCGATGACGAGGACACCTTCACGTTCCTGAACGTCAACGACTCTCAGGGCATGGTCAAGGGCGATTACGCCACCTACCTGAACACGCTCGTCAAGGCCAACGAGATGTTCCCCGGCGCCTCCTTTGTGCTGCACGCCGGCGACTTCGTGGACGATGGCGCCAACGAGGACTACTGGACCTGGGCGCTCGACGACCCCGCCAACATCGCGCAGGGCCTGGCCATGATGCCCGCCGCCGGCAACCACGAGGCGAGGAGCAACGTGCCCGGCATCACCGACGCCAACCCCATCGCCTCGCACTTCAGCCTGTCCGGTGTGAACATGCCTGAACAGGATCAGGCGAGCGGCGTCTACTACTCCTTCACCTACAAGAACGCCACCGTTGTGGTCCTCAACAGCAACGACCTTGAGGGCAACGCGCTGAGCCAGAAGCAGTACGCCTGGGCGAACGAGGTGCTCTCCGGCGCCGACACCACCTGGAAGATCGTGCTGCTCCATAAGTCGGCATATTCCAATGGCCCGCATCACGACGACGCGGACGTGCTGGCCATCCGCCGCCAGCTCGATCAGCTCGCCGCGGATAACAAGGTCGACCTGGTCCTCTCCGGCCACGACCACGTGTACAACCGCACGGTGCCGCTGTCGCGCGGCTCCGAGCAGGAGGTCGAGAGCAAGACCGAGTCCTATCAGGGCCGCAACTACGAGGTGCAGCAGGCTCCCAACGGCACCACCTTTGTGATCGCCGGCACCGCAGGAGTGAAGAACTACGAGCAGTCCGTGGCGCCCGAGGCCCACAGCGCCGTGAGCCTCGACCTGAACGTGCCCGTGTTCGCCGGCTTCAAGATCGACGGCGACCGCCTGTACTACGACGCCTACAAGGTCGAGGGCGGTGCGCCCGTGCGCGTCGACAACTTTGCCATCTCCAAGGACGTGGCCGAGCAGCAGGCATGGGAGAAGGTCGTCGACCTGATCGCCGCGCTGCCCGAGCAGTCCAAGGTGGCCCTGTCCGACGAGGACGCCATCGTGGCCGCGCGCGAGGCGTTCGACCGGCTGTCCGAGGAGGACCGCGCGCTCGTGTCCAACGTCGACCGCCTGACGGCCGCCGAGAAGACGCTCGCCGCGCTCAAGGATGTCGCCGGCAAGGAGACCCGTACCGTTACGAGCTATAAGGATCTCAAGACCGCCGTGGCGGATCCGAATGTGGGCAAGGTTGTGGTGAACGGCCACATCGAGGGCAAGGACAGCGCGTTCGGCCCCGACCGTGACGTGGACATCACCCATGACGTGGTAATCGAGGGCAGCGGTGAGATCAAGTTCGTTCAGCTGCACGTCAAGAGCGGCGCAACGCTGGTGCTCGGCGGTAGCCTGGTGATCAACGACGTCCGCACCGCCGGTTCGCTCTACCCGTCCCTCGACCCCGTGGAGGTCCAGGGTGGCGCCACGCTCATAATGCGCGACGCCGCTAACTTGCGCACCGAGTACGGTACCGGCGGCAACGACGTGGGCAGCTGCGTGAAGCTCACCGGCGAGGGCGCCTCGGCGATCCTGGGCAGCAAGGGCTCGTTCTCCGCTGCGACCGCTGCCGTGTACTCGCCTGCCGAGAACACCTCGATCGTCATCGAGGACGGCACGTATGTGGCCAAGAACAACGACCATTTCGTCATCGACACACGCGGCTCGCTCACCATCGCGGGCGGTACCGTGGGCAACGCCTGGGTGGGACCGAATGGCTCCTTCCGCATGACGGGCGGCGCCCTGGAGCACCAGGGTGGCGACGAGAACGCCAAGCCCTCGCTCGTCCTCGAGTGCGCCGACTCCTACCTGACCGCCGGCACCATCGTCCCGTTCAACGGTGCGTCGGTTGAGCTGCGCGGCTCCTCCAAGCTGCATGTCCTGGCCAAGAAGGCGGGCGACGTGAAGATCGGCAGCGCCACCCCGTATATGGGCGCCATCTCCACGAGCAATTACCGCGATGTGGTGGTGGGCTACACCGAGGTCAACGGCTGGAGCGATGTCGACGGCATCTACCGTGCCGAGGGCGCTGGCAACACCTCGTCCGTCGACCGCATCGCCGAGTTGGCAAAGACCGCCGGCAAGGTGGGCACCACCCACGAGAACGGCTACATGAAGGCTGCGCTCTCCAACGGCACCAACCCTGTCTTTGGTCGCTACATGCTGCACGGCGAGGGTAAGAACGGCAGTGCCATGGGGCTTACGGGCTCCGGTTCCGCCGTGGTGTACGGCCCGGTGCGTGTGATAGAGAACAATCCGGTCACCGCAGTCGAGATCGCGGGCGAGAAGGTCCGCGTGGCCGACCTGAGCCCGCGCGAATCCGCCGATGTCCAGCTGACGGCGAGCGTGAAGCCCGAGAACGCGTTCGACAACGCCATCACCTGGGAGACCTCCAACAAGGATGCCTCCAAGGTCGCTCCTTACGGCCTGGTGACCATGACCAAGCCCGGCGCCACCACGGTGACTGCAAAGGTTACCTCCAACAATGACCTGACCGACTCCGCCATCGTGCTGGGCGTGAAGCCCGCAATCGAGGGCCCGGATGCGATTGAGCAGGGCGACGAGCTGAACGCGGCATTCGGGGCTAAGGACGGCATGGGCAAACTCGACGAGCAGTACCAGGACCTGGTCAAGTTCACCTGGAGCACGAGCAACGAGGAGATCGCGGTCATCAACCCCGAGACGGGCGAGCTGACCGAGGTCAAGCAGGCCGGCAACGTGGATGTCATCGCCACGCTGTGGGTCAAGAGCGCGGGTAAGGATTCGGGCGACTGGGCCCAGACCGGCATCGCCGCCCGCAAGACCGTCGTGATCAAGGGCGAGCCCACGGCCCCGACCGTCGACGCGGTGAACGCACTGCTCGATGTCAAAGTGTCCGACACCATGAACGTGGGCGAGGGCGCCGCGCATGAGGCCAAGACCTTTGAGAACCTGGTCGAGAACACCGAGGGCGCGAGCGACTCCTATGAGATCGGCGAGATCGAGCACGTCGAGATTCCGGCGCGTGGCCTGAGCTCCGTCGCGGAGTTCCTCGGCCTGACCGAGCCCACCCGCGTGTGGCGGGCGGACGTGACCGTGCATGCGGCCCCGTACGTGGCCGCTTACGATGCGGACGCCAAGTTCGACGAGGGCGCGCACAGGCTCGCCGAGGACCAGGCCGCCACGGCCAAGGTTACGCTCGAGTGGGATGACGAGGCGGGCTCCTGGAAGCTCGCCGAGGGTGGCGAGAGCCCCATCGAGTTCAAGGTCACCTGCGCCAAGACGGTGACGTTCGACGCGAAGGGCGGCGCGCTCGAGGGCGACGCCAAGCAGACCGTCGCATATGGCCAGCAGGTCACCCTGCCCAACGCCACCCTGGCCGAGCACATCCTGCGCGGTTGGAACGACGTCGAGGGCGCCACGCACAAGGCCGGTGAGAAGCTTGAGGTCAAGGGCGATATGGCCCTGACCGCCCTGTGGGAGACCGAGGCAACGCCGATCACCGCCACCGTCACCTTCGATGCCGGTGAGGGCCAGCTGCCGATCGGCACCCCCGAGGCCCAGCAGGTCACCCTGGGCGGCACCATCGCGGTGCTTCCGGAGCCCACGCGCACCGGTTATGAGTTCAAGGGCTGGTTCGACGGCGACCAGCGGTTCGAGGCCGGCAAGACCAAGGTCGAGGGCCCGCTCACGCTGGCCGCCAAGTGGGAGCCCGTCTCCATCCAGATCGCCTTCGACGCTCAGGGAGGCACGTTCGCCAACCAAGGCGAGCAGATTCGCCAGGCGGCCTTTGGCTCCAAGCTGGGCGAGCTTCCGCAGGTCAGCCGCGAGGGCTTCGATTTCCTCGGTTGGTTCGACGCCAAGACCGACGGCGCCGAGGTCACGGCGGACACGGTGGTCGATTTCACCGCACCCAAGACGTTCTACGCCCACTGGGAGGCCAAGCCCGCGCCCGACATGAGCATCACCGTCACGTTCAACGCCGGTGAGGGCCACTTTGGCGAGGACAAGGCCGCACATACCGCGCAGCGCACGTTCACCAAGCCCGCGACCCTGCATACCTCCGACGTGCCCGCGGTCTCCCGAGACGGCTACACGCTGGAGGGCTGGTACGCCTCTGCGGGCTTCGAGGAGGGCACCCGCGTGGTGTTCGCCGATGAGCTCGAGGGCCAGGGCGCGCCCGGCGCAACTGTGACCATCCTCAATGGGGACGTCGAGCTGCATGCGCACTGGCTACGCAACAGTGGGGAGCTGGTGAGCGGCCCCACCTCCGAGAAACCGCAGGTCTTCTCCTATGACAGATCGCCTCACGGCGCGGAGCTGACCTTTGCCTCCGAGTTCCCCGTGGACCAGCGCGGCAACGTCCGCGTCGAGTACCGCGTGTCTGCCGGCAAGGGGGACTGGGCGGCCGATGAGCCGTTCGCCGCGGGAGCCTATGACGTGCGTCTGAGCTTTGAGGGCGCGGGCGACCTGGCCGCCTTTGAGACCGAGCGCCTGCGCGCCCTCGTGATCGAAAGGGCCAGGCTCGCCGGTGAGCCCGAGCTCGAGAGCACTGAGGTCGAGCGCGGCACCAAGCTCGCCGATATCGAGCTCACGGGCGCTGCGACCATGGTCGGCGGCACGCCGGTCAAGGGTGCCTGGTCTTGGGTCGACGCCCAGGGTTCAGTTGAGCAGGACGGCGAGTTCACCGCGGTCTTCGTGCCCGAGGACCTGGACAACATCGAGTCCCTGTACGTGAAGATCGCGCTGACGGTCAAGGCCGACCCGAACCCGCCGGTCGACCCCGACAAGCCGGTTCCCCCGGCACCCAAGCCCGATCCAGCTCCGGATCCGGATGAGGGCGGCAGCCAGGGCGGTGGCAACTCCGGCAACACCGGCAACTCCGGCAACGGCGGCGACAACGGCAACGGCGGCGACAGCGGCTCCGATAACGGCACCATTGGCGGCGGTGTCACCGGTGGCGGAGACAACGGGGTCGGATCCAATAATGGCTCCGGCGGCCCTGTCGACTCCGGCCGGCCCCAGGGAGGTGCGGTGGCCAGCCAGCAGGGCGACAAACTCGTGCAGGCGGGCGACGCGCTCTCCCCGGTGATCACGGTCCTCGCCGTGATCGCAGGCGCGGCCCTCATAACGGCTGGCGTCGTGCTCGTCCGCCGAAAGAAAGACGACGAGCTCAGGTAAGCCGCCAAGGTGAGCGCGTCAAGGTAACGAGCGAGCGCCGGCCTCATGCAGTGCGCGGGGCCGGCGCTTTCTATATGCGCAGGGACGTTGGGCGATGCCACGCCGCCTGATGCCGCATCGCGCGATTCCGCGTCGGCGCCTCGCGACTCAGCTTTGCCAGAACCTCACGATGAGGTCCTCACGGGAGGAGGCGCCGGTCTTTACCGTCAGGTTGTGCACGTGAGATTTGATGGTGCCCACGGCGAGGACCAGCTCGGAGGCGATCTCTTGATTGGTCTTCTTCATGACCACCAGGCGCAGCACCTCGGCCTCGCGTTCGGAAAGACCATGCTCCCTGCGGTAATGGGGCATGATGTCGTCGATGTGGCGCTCCAGGTCGCTGACGTTTTCGGTGCTGGGCGCCTCCTGGATCCTGATCGAGAGCACGTGGTAGATCGTGACCATCAACACGACAGCTGCCACGATGAGCAGGATGTTCTCGGTAAAGTTGCGTTCAGATAGGTAGAGCGGCAGCCATTCGATGGCGTCGCTGGGTGGTGAGAGCAGGATCACCCAGGTGTCTTCTGCCACGATGAGCAGCAGCAGGGCGAACGCCGCGATCACCGGCTTCTTGAGCCGGGCCAAGCGCGCCCGCATGTCCGTATCCGTCTGGTTGCGGTAGCACCACACGCCGTATGCGAGGGTGGCGAGCGAGAATACCTGGCGCAAGGTGTAGTAGAGCCATTGCCTCATCGGCCCTTCGGGCACTACGGTGAGCACGAAGATGTTGCCCGCGATGAAGGCGACCATCGGTCCGAAGAACAGGCCCTTGGAATGCTTGTCGAGCGCATCGAGGATGATGAGCCACACGAACGCGTGCAGAACCACGGTGACGATCGTGCGCGCGAGCGGCATGGAGATGGCGTAGTAGTCCTCCATGGGGAAGGGCTGGTTCTGCGAGATGTACTCGAAGAAGAAGATCTCGGTGATCTCGATGGTGTAGCAGATGTAGGCGCCGCAGCTATAGAGGAACAGCCTTCTGCGCGTCGAGGCCCATGCGGCGAACGCGAGCACCGCCGTCATGACGCAGATGATGAGCATCGCGATGGTGTAGAAGAAAAATAAGGTGTTCATTGCGGCCTCTCCAGAACTGCCGGACAGCCCCCATGGTACCCAAAGGCGTCCAAGCACATGAACCTGGACAAACCTGCACGTCAACTACCTGCGGTTTATTGGGGTTTAAACTCCTGCGCGGCAAAAATGCGCCTGTGAGCGGCTCGCGGTGCCCCTGAGGATGGGCGCGGTGGCCGGGTGGTCGGGTCGCGGAGCGCGCGTGCCTTGGGCGCCTCATGCCGCTCGCCGGGCCGTTCGCCGATTCGGCGAGCGGTCCCTTTTTTTGCGCGCTGCGAAGGGTCCCGCTGTCCGTCAGCCCCTGCTTTCTGCGGCCTTGACCCCGCTCAACCCGGGTTGGCGCCGGTTTATTTCCCCAAGTGGTCTATCAACCTGAATAAACTCGCCCTTTTGCGGAAGCCGGCCAAAGATGGGGTCACGGCAAAAAGCGGGACGCACGAGACGCCCCGCAAAGGAAAAGTCGGCGCCAAGACGGCGGACGACGGAAAGGACGAGCAATGGCTATGCCCAAGGACTTCATCGACACTAACGATTTCACCAAGGACCAGATTCTGGCTATCGAGGATCTCGGCCTGGCCATGAAGAAGGCCATCAAGGTTGACGGGTACTATCCGCACCTGCTTCGCAACAAGACCCTGGGCATGATCTTCCAGCAGGTCTCCACCCGCACCCGCCTTTCCTTTGAGACGGCCATGACCGACCTGGGTGGCCACGCCCAGTTCTACGGCCCGGGCTCCATCCAGCTCGGCGGTCACGAGTCCCTTGGCGATACCGCTCGCGTCATGGGCTCCTTGCTCGACATCATGATGGCCCGTGTTGACCGTCACAAGGACGTCGTCGGCCTGGCTGAGGGCTCCGCGGTGCCCGTCATCAATGGCATGTCCGAGTTCAACCACCCCACGCAGGAGATGGGCGACCTCATGACCATGCTCGAGAACCTGCCCGGGGGCAAGAAGATCGAGGACTGCACGCTCGCCTTCATCGGTGACGCCACCCAGGTTTGCCTCTCCCTCATGTTCATTTGCTCCAAGATCGGCATGAAGTTCGTGCAGTTCGGACCCAAGGGTCATCAGATCTGCGACGGCGCCCTGCATGTGGGCACCGAGGAGGAGCGCGCCGAGTTCGGCAAGAAGCTCATGGAGATTGGCGAGGAGAACTGCAAACTCTCCGGCGGCTCCATTGTGATTTCCGACGACATCGAGTGCATCAAGGGCGCTGACTTCATCTACACCGACGTGTGGTACGGCTTGTACGACGAGGAGGTCGAGGGCGAGAACTACATGGACGTCTTCTACCCCAAGTACCAGGTCACCATGGACATGATGAACTTCGCTGGCCCGAATTCCAAGTTCATGCACTGCCTGCCTGCCACCCGCAACGAGGAGGTCACCGACGAGGTCATGGACGACCCCGAGCGTTCCCTGTGCTGGGTCGAGGCCGAGAATCGCAAGCACTCCATTCGTGCCCTGCTCGCCACGCTCGGCGACCGCACCCCGCTCAACGATGAGGGCGTGGAGTACTCCGCCAAGGCCGAGCTGCACGCTGCACTCGACAAGATCTGTGAGCTGCAGGCCTAAATAGCGTTCCTCTCTCTCGCGGGCGGCGGATGCTCGTCTCCTGCCGCCCGCTTTTCTACCATTGACTGAGCTAAAGGATTACCAATGAGCGAATCGAAGAAGAAGCTCTCCTTTTTGACCGTGATCGCCACCGTCATCTGCGTCGTGTTCGTCTGCGAGGCCGCGGCACCGGCTGCCGCCATCGGCAACCAGCAGTTCTTCTGGTGGATCTTCCTGGTCATCACCTTCTTGCTGCCCTACGGCATGATCGTCGCCGAGCTGGGAACCACCTATGACGGCGAGGGCGGCATCTACGACTGGGTCCGCGAGGGCCTGGGTGATAAGTGGGGCGCTCGCATTTCCTACTATTACTGGATTAACTATCCCTTCTGGATTGCCTCGCTGGCGACCATGTTCCCCGATATCTTGGGCATGGTGTTCGGAGTGGAGTTCTCGTTGGGTGCTAA
>ENA-UEPG01001787-UEPG01001787.1-human-gut-metagenome-genome-assembly--contig:-NODE-1787-length-15446-cov-9.149977_pt1 | contig 15446 bp, 10 predicted proteins | sample MGYA00242893_ERZ507902 | MGnify/ENA primary metagenome ERZ507902 (study PRJEB26167, sample SAMN06115491) | human gut metagenome | host: Homo sapiens | place: China:Gansu | collected 2015-04-23... | reverse complement strand
GTATAAAATTGATACGTTGGAGAGCGTATTGTGTATTGGGTATTATTGAGGAATAACTCAATAAATACCATTCTGTATTTTCCCATATATATATAAACTGAACAGATAATGCAGGTCAGGTTTTTATAAAAAGGTATGATTGGTCTGTTTCTACGAAGTAAAAATAATGATAAGTTCTAATAAGTAGATGCTACTGTTAGTCTTGAATGTTGAATAGTCGTGTTTTGGTATTAAAAATACGATAAGAGGTATGGTTTAATTAGGTTCTGTTGGTAGAATATCGTTTGATAGCCTGCAAAATAGCAAAAGAGATGTACCATTTTTCCATTAGGATGTACAAGTGCAACTCTATTGTTGTTTTATTACTTGGTAAGTTGTGCTATAAAAATGCAGTTTTCTTCTGATAAAAAGTGAAAAGACTATAGATGATTTTTGTAAACTTATAGAAAACAAGGGGCTTCTAATGGTTCAAAGTGTTGATTATTAGCGATGCTACATTTTTGTTTTTCCCCGTATAATACTTAAGATAAGAATAAAAATGTGGCAGTGTTTAAAGGTCGAAACCTTCGGTTGTACTATTTTTCGCTTGATAAGAGTTGAACTGTTATTCGGAAACCATCTTCTTTAGTTCTTCACAATTAACTTCATATTGTTTTAGTTTTAGATACTTGATCCAGTTTTTTAGGATAATAATTTCTTTAGCTGCCTTTATTGCATTGAAAAGTTTTTTGAAAGCGGCATCTTCTTTACTGGTTACTTGCTTGGTTCGCTTGGTAAATGATTTTAAATCAGACGGTAGGCCGAATTTTTCCATTGCTACATTTGTTTCAGACGCACATTTGAGTATAAAACTATCCATTGCGGGATAGATCATTATCAGAAAATGAGGTTTTGACGGATGTTTGTACAGATAAAGTGATTCTGTATGTGCTATTTCGTCAAAGTCATCTACATATTTTACTTGTTTTTTATCCTTGTCGATGATACCTATGGCAAAATTATCTTTTAGTTTTTCCCGCATTATTTTTACAACAGTATTGCAGCCTTTTTGGTGATTATACCCTTTGGTTGTCGGGACTAATGTTTCAATGCAATTGGTATCGATGAAACATTCAGGAATAATATATAATTCAGCCATTATTTTAAGAATGTTTCAGTATTAAAGAAAAGGTCAGCTCCATATTCATACATTTCTTGCAATTCACTCGAAGTAGCCCTTTTAACTATTGTTTCCCCGTCTTTGAAGTCTGTCAGGTAAATTGCCAAATCTTTCTCTGCTTGCTCTAATAAGTCGTTTACCACATACGGACTGTGTGTGGTTATGAAGAATTGGTTTTGTTCTGAATTAATAATGTCTTGTGTTATCTTTGAAATGTACGGTGGGTATGAATGTGCTTCAGGTTCCTCAAAAATCAACACAGAGTTTTGATTGCTTTCAATGGCTGCTTTATAGAATATCATTCGTTGCAGCGTGTCGGCAATAGAATGGAATGGGATTAAGAAAATTTCTCCGCTTCCTTTTTCTTTCATTATTTTTATTTCCTGGCTATTGGTATCGAATACATATTTCAGATCATACTCTTTGAATATTTCAGTCAGTTCTTTCTTTAGTTCATTCTGTTGGGTAACCACGGTCATTAGGTTACTACCATCAGGTGGGAGAAGGTAGTTTATTGAAACTTTATCTTTTTCAAAGATTGTGGGATAGAAATAACTTTTAAATGGATTGACTGTTGAAAAGTCATCTATATTTTTCTTGGTAGATAACAATAGATTGCTGAAAGGTAATGTGATAATCTCTTTGTCGGAATAAGATAAAGTGACGTTGACTCCTTTAGCGTCTATATCAACTTTAGCCTCCATATCATCTGCTTTTACGGATATGCTTTGGTCAATGTTACCATTAAAAAAAAGTTCAGCATCGTTTTCTATCCGGATAAACTGTTGGATACTTTTCTTTTTGCCATATTTCAGGTAAGGCAGACAGAAAAGTGATAATGCTTCCAATATGTTGCTTTTTCCGACATTGGGTTTTCCTATCAGTAAATTAACTCTTTTGCACTCGTTGAGTGAAATATCCTTGATAGATTTGAAATTGCTGATATGTATGGAATTTATAAGCTTCTGCATATGTCTCTTTTGAAATTGAATAATTGCAAAGATAGATAATCTATGTTTGTAAAGCAAACAAGTGGATAAGTAATCTGTTCATGAGAATACACCAATGTAATTTTGTAGTTGTTTTATTACCTGATAGGTTGTGCTATCAAAAATGCAGTTTTCTTCTGATAAAAAGTGAAAAGACTATAGATGATTTTTGTAAACTTATAGAAAATAGGGGGCTAATGACTTAAAATGTAGATTATTAGCGCTGCCACATTTTTGTTCTTCCCCGTATAATACTTAAGATAAGAACAAAAATGTGGCAGTGTTTAAAGGTGAAAAATCTTCGGTTGCTACTACTCTTATTTTGGGCTCGAAACTTTCCCACCAGTTAATCATATGAGCGTTGGAAGAGTTAGTAGCTTCCGAAGGATGATTATTCTTTATTTTTCTGTGTCACTTCGATACCTGCAGGCCATAGTACTGCTTTGTTGTAGGCTTTTGCATCATTTCCGTGACCGGAGTAATCTTTGGCTATGTCGCCTTCGCCTTCGTTAAACTTCCAGTAGGCGCAGAGACCGGGAGCGTTCTCGGGATCTTCTACGTTGTACATATTCTTGTAGATTTCCTGTTGTGTGCGGGCTGTGTTCCATATGCGTACTTCACAGATTTCACCATCGAGCTGTCGGCTCATGTCATCGGGTTCGCCGTAGGAGTGACCTATTTTGAACATGAACTGTTTGCCGCGTTCCTGCAGGCCGAGGTTGATGGCTTCGCCACTTCCGTAGTCTTCGGCGTGGCTTTGTTCACGTCCGTCAACGTAGATGGAGGCGGTGCGCGCTTCGGTGTCGTAAACCACGGCTACGTGATACCATTCATTGGGGAGCAGCAATTTGCTGTTGTCGGCATTGGGTATTTTGTTTTCCTGGGCGGTGAATTGTAATTGCTGCAAGGGGAATCCGGCATCACCGAGGCGCAATAGGCAGTATTGCTCGATGCCCATGATGGTACAGATGTTTTTCGTTTCGGAACCGTATTTGAAGTCGTTCACACGGATGATGGCTTCAAAGGTGAGTTGTTTCAGACCGTTCACGATGCCGGCAGTGGGACTGTTTTTGTCGAATCCGGGCACTTCGAAATAGTTATCCTTCAGGTTGACGGCGGTGGTGATGGCGCTGGAACGTCGGATGATGTAACAAATGGTTTTCGAGCCATCGAGGATACCGATTCCTCCTGTTGCTTGACTAATGGTGACGGGCAGCAAGTAGCCGTCGTCGATGGTGAGTTCAGTGAGGGCGGCGAAGTCGATGGTGATGGGAGCAGAGGTGGTTTTACCTTGCGGGATGATGGCTTGCTCGGTGGAGAGAGTGTAATATTTGGAGTCGAGCAAGGTGTAGTCTGTTTCCAGACGGGCGTTGTAGGAACTTACCAAGGTGGGGTCTACTTTGAAGCTGACGTTGACATCGCTACCCGTTGGCTGCGAGAGTTGGGCGGCGATTGTTTGTTGTCCGGTTTCAATGAGACGGTTGAAGGTGAAGTTTGCCACGTCCTTCTGCTGGGCGACGTCGAGATAGACTACGTTGTCGAAAGGAGTGGCGTTGCTGTAGTCTTTGTTGTCGCAGGCGGCTACGGATAGTAGCATAGCTGCTGCAAGGCTTGCGAAGGAGGCGTTAGTTAGGATGCCTCGGAGGGTTCTTGTTGTTTTCATGGCATTTGAATTTTTGTTTTTTTACGGGATTGATAAATATATGTCGTTTCGAATTTCTTCGTTGGATTTTCTGTTTTCGTTAATGTCCGTCCGTCGGGTGTTGCCGATGGGGGGACGGTATGTTGTTGATGCTTTCTCTTACGGTGAAGCATTGTTATGAGAATTAGCTTTGTTCATAGCTGTTGGCTTTGGTTTCGAAATGAAAAAACGGGAGTGCTACCAGTGAAAGTATAGCTTTATGGCAGTGCACTTTTGGACAGACACTCCCAGTTTTTTCTTTTTTCTTTGCTTCATTTAATGCAAGACCTGTTTTTGTAAAGTCTTGCAGAAATTTACGTCAAATAGGTTCACGCAAATCTGCTAGTAGTTCTTTGGATAAGAAGTACCAGACCAACTAACTGTCTTTCCGCCCCATACATTAGGTGCGAAATAATTCATTGTTCCGGATGCGTCATAATTGCGTACGTTGAACATCATGATAGCGCCATAACCGCTATAGGATTTCGATGCAGATTGTATTTGACTTGCACCAGGTCTACCATCAGTATATTGTATTGACATTCTTGCCCATTTGCTGTTTGCAAATCCGGAAGGAGCATTCCTTATACCGAAGTCTGGCCACATGTAATCGAGAGCATCTTTAGCAGTCTGATTGAAACTGGTTGCATAACCATAATGGAATGCTGTAATTAGTTTGCCGGCCATTTTCGAATGCGCACGCAAAGCTGTAATCAGTGCACTGAAGTTAGTGCCGCTAGGAGACGGAGTACCTGAAATTTTTCCATATTCGGCGTATTCGTCATCAAAATCTACACCGTCTAGTCCGTTGGCTTCAATGCAATCTGCCACTTGGTTTGCAAATGAAGTGATTTGACTGCTTGTCAAATTAGCAAACCCAACACCTGTATGGTCACCCAACAAACCGAGTAATACCTTGATTCCCTTGTCCTGCAATGGTTTTACCAACGTATTTCTATTGTTCAGAATGTAAGTCTGATTCGGGTTATGATACAACTCTACAGTTGAAACCGTGCCGCGAATATTCGATGCGAACAATATCACATGATCCACTACTTGCTCATCCGTACCGGTGAATGTGTATTCACCCATATTCAACGGATTAATGTCGTTCGTCTCAACGTAAGTGGTCAACTTAGGAGTCTTCACACCTACACTGCGAGTTGCGTTAGTACCTTGAGCATCTTGAGATGCTACCGTCATGTCATCACTGTTGCTACAACTTGTAGCGAACACTGCCATAATTGCTATGGCTGCAAATAACAACTTTTTCATACGTATTTTTTTAATTAGTTATTAATAAGCCTCAGTTTTCGGTTGGACGTACATCTATGTTCATAAGAGCCCTCCTTTCTTTGTTTTAATGATTAAACTTAACGTAATTCCTACCGCCACTGATGGTTGTTTTTATTCTTTTCTTCTTGTTCTAATCAGGTTTTCTGATTAATTCGTATTACCAGTCTTTTCTGTAAGTGTTCAGATCAGGACCTGCGTTTAAAGTATTATCCAGAAAGATTCCCATATACGTTGCGTCTCCCCATGTGAAATCGTCCATATCAAAGTCCCAGCCATTGCCGTTATCCATGAATTGAAGAAGAGATACGTCACCGACCATAGTCTCAATGGCACCTTCATAACCACCGTATTCTTTGCCGATAAGGTCACTTCCGTAAACTATAATATTATTTTTTTTATTTCCACTAGATCTCCATTGGGCTATGGCTTTTGATGCAATATTTCGAATCTCAGGATTATTGTCATTATAACAAGGTACGTTCACGTTTCCATAATGGGCTTCATCTAATCCGGCAATGGGCTTACGTGTATATTTGCTATAAGCCTGTGCGCTACCTTCCGCGTTGGGATTGATGATTTGCAAGTCTTCCGTCGGCGAAACATAGCCGTGCCATGCGTAATCAATGTATTTGCCCACTTCAATGCCTCCACACTGGGCGACATCGTAGAAATATTCCGTAGCGTTTCCTTTATCTACCACTGTCAGCAACTTTTCGGGCATAGCATCGCTAAGGGCTTTTATCAGTTTGGGGTATGAAGTGGTATTCATTGCCGGCATTCCTGATTTGCCGTATTTGTTGTCGTCATCCCATAGGTTCACACCGTCCAGTTGATAACGCTCTACCGCGTTTTTCACCTGACGGACGAAATCAATTATTTGCGTTGTATTCATGTTGCAGAAACCTATGCCCTGACTGCCATTCTCAATGCAGAGGCATACTTTTCGGTCATTTTCCTGAAGATGGCGAATATATTTGTCTTTGTGTTCCAGTACATAAGAAAGGTCACTACCCAGTTGGAGCAAAGTGTGTCCACTGCTGGCATCGTAGTCTATCGTCGCTTTTTTGAGGTTTACAATGTTTCCCAAACTGAAAAACTGCCAGTAGTCAACCCATACACCCACTACACCGGCAATCAAAGGCTGGTAGGTTTCAGTGTTTACATAGAACACAGAAGTTAGGTCAGGCATTAGCGGCGGAATTTCTATGGGGTCATATTCAGGCATGCATGTTGTTATCTTTTCCCGGAAGATTATTCTATAATAAACCACTTGTTTAGCAGCTTGCACATCTATTCCTGCAAAGTCCCGTTCCAAAGTGATTGCCAGCAGGTAGAGTGTTCCTGTTTCCAGTCCTTCTGGCGAAAGGGTGATACTAATATTTTCGGATATTTTCTTTCCGGTGGGTACAGTGAGTGAACCGCCGTTCTCAAAGGTCACATTCTCAATAGGAAATTCTTTCATTTCGGTGCTGTTGTCACTGTTGTATTTTGCTACGAGTTCCGGAGATGAAACGGCTTTTATCGTAACGGGCGTTGTGGCAGGTTTTGTCAGCGTATAAATTATTTCTTCGGTAGCTGGTCCGTCGTCTTGGTACATACTGACGGTAATCATGTTGGAGAAAGTCTTTCCACTATGCAACTGTCCTCCCACGCTGTTCATCGGCGTTTCGTCGGGCAGTGTGCCTCCAGCTTGTACGATATCGTCTGCGGTGCATCCCGTCATTGCTACCAGCAATAGGAAGAGAGCGAAGTATTTGAATGAGTTATTCATAAGATTGAATTTATAGTATTTATACATTGTTTTTTTGTCATTAGTTTCGGTTTCCGGCAAACTAATATTTCATCATTACCATCCTCTTACTTTCGCCTTACATGGACGGATTCATCGTCTGTATAGCCGTCCGGCAAGTATGGTAATTCCTTTCAGGTTGATAATAATCTTCACCTATGGAGTATATTGCCATTCCTCCCAAAGGACCCAAGCCGACTACGCGATTGGGCATTTCGAGCACGGCGTTATGCCATTTCCCGTCTTCGTCCGCTAATTTGCCGTTCATCTTGGTGGCGAGTATCAGTTGTGCTTTCAATAGCGTTTGATGGGCTTCCAGTGTATTTGCCACAAGCAGTTTCAAAGCCACAGCTCTCTCTATATCGGCAGTCTTGAGCACTACGTAGTCCAGCTTCTCCATGTCGGCGGCATCCACAAAGCTAGGATCTCCTTCAAATATGAGTGCTTTTCCGGTAGCGGATAGTTTAGAGACAATCAGCCGTGCAGATGCCTTGCGGGCAGCCTGTTCGTCATCCGTTCCGCTGTAAAGGGGTATTCCGCTGAAAGCGAAACCATCCATGTTCAACTCAGTAACAGTGGCTACCGCTTTGTCCAGCCATGCGCCCAGAGTAGCGTCATCGGGGAGTTCCGCCATCTTCTTGGCGTAATCTACGTGGTAAAGCACGCGGGTGCTTTTCTCTTGTAGTCCGGGAATGTCCTCACGGTCGGAAGCAGTGATGTTCTCTGAGTTTGCCAACGTGACAAAGTCCAGCGAATCGGGCAGTGAACGGAGATATTCGCCTTCGTTCTTTGAAGGCTCAACGCCGTTGTTGAAGTTGGCGTAAGTGATGTAGTGCGGACGTTCGAGCTTGTAGACGCGCAGTGATTCCGTATAGCGTGCCCAAAGTTCGGGATTTTGCTTACTTGGGTCCTGAATGGTGTAGTCCACCTCTTCCGGGTCTGTCCAGTCTTCGCAAGACGTAAACAGGAATCCTCCGGCTATTGCGACTGTCAGGAGACAAGCCATCAAATTGGATTTCAAATATCTGTGTTTCATATCTTTTTGTTTTTCAAGGTTTTACTTTCAATTAATTGTTCGGTTTGCAATTCCACCAGAGACGGATGTTTATTCTGTCTCCCCCCAACATATCTACGGCTTCTTCTACGTGTCCCCCGTTGAGGCTGTATTCACTGCCAGGGTATTGCAGGCGACGTATACCGATGTCGGTAAGTTCGGAATATGAGCTCTTATTGTCGACGATGGGCAGCATTTTGGGATAACCCGTACGGCGGCGTTCGCTCCATGCTTCGATGCCCAGCGGGTAGATGGCAATCCACTTCTGCGTGATGATGCGTTCGAGATTCTCTTCGAAATGATCTGCTTTGGTGTCTGTGTTCCACGCGATTTTGATGTTGGACGGGGCACTGGTGTCGTATTTGCCCAGTGGGTCGGCATAGGCTGCGGGCACCATGCTGTTGTCGGCAGCATAAGCTTCAGCTCCCGATGCTCCGTGTTGGGCAAAGGAGAGGGCGATGCCTTGCTCGTAGAGGTCTTTGGCTTTTCCACCCATTGCCCATCCCCGCAACGCGCCTTCGGCACGGAGGAATGCCACTTCGGCGGCAGTCATCCAGGTGTAAGGGTCGGTGGCGGTCATGAGGCGGTTGGAGTAGACGCTCTTCAGTTGGTCGTCGGTCACGCCTGTCGGCAGTGTGCCGATGCGGATGCCGTAGTAGCCCTCCTTGCTGCCGGCGGTGCCGTCTGTTTTGCCGTTGCCTTTGCCCATGGTGAAGTACTTTTCGCGGCGGGAATCCTGATAGCCGTTCATATAGCATAGGATGTCGGCGCCAATCCGATAGTCGTTCCAAGTATTGAAACAGAGGGCAGAACGGTTTTCGGCTACGTGAAACAGGGCGTTGTCGGCATTGTCCGTAATTACGCCCGCCGTCACTGCCGCTTCGGCTATCCGTTGCACTTCTTCTTTCATCTCAGGCACGTAGCAGAGGCGCATTGCCATGCGGAGTTGCAGAGAATGAAGGTATTTGCGCCATTTCTCCACGTCTCCGTAATAAACGTCGTCAAGTTTCTTCAGGGCATCGGGGGCGAGTGTGAGGTTGTCCTCAAATGCTTGGTCGGCCTCATCCAGTTCCTTGAACATCTGCTTGTAGATAACATCCTGCGAGTCGTAGGGAGAACTCAACGCGGCGGCTTCTCCTTCCACCACTATCTTGCTGTAGGGGATGGGACCGAACATGTCAGTAGTGCGTTGCATGATGGCCACACGCAGTACTTTGGCGATGGCTTGCGGAACGGGCACGTCACTCAACTTCATCAGATTGCGATAGTTGGGGTAGGTGTTGGTGAAGATGGTGGAAAAGGCTCCTTCCAACCAATCCGACTTGGGATTGTATGTTGAGAATTTTTCAATCCATCCGGTGTGCGTATCACTGAAATATCCGCCATAAGCGCCACCACACATGGCTTCCATGAATTGATACAAATGTTCCTGTGTAGGGATGACCTGTCCTTCAAGAGTTTTGAGCTTGGAACCTACATTATAATTGTCCCGCCCCATCTCTTCCTGAGTGGTTTCAAAAGGGTTGCGGTTGATATCACTGTCCATGCAACTACCTGCAATAAGTAGTGTGACGAGTGACATCACTGTCAGATTGAACTGTTTTATGTATTTCATGCTATTCATCGTTTTAGAAGTTAAGCTTAATGTTAAACCCGATGTTACGGCTGCTAGGCATCATGAAGTAGTCGATACCCTGGTAGAAGTTGCCGGTAGTGGCCACGCTTTCGGGATCGAACGGCGCTTTATTGTATATCATCCAAAGATTGCGGCCTACAAGCGATACATTGATGTCGCATACATTGCCTATCCAGCGACGGGGGATGGTATAGCCGATGCGCGCTTCCTGAAGGCGGACGTTCGTCGCGCTATACGTATAGTATTGGGGCAAGCCGCTGGAACCGGCAATGACCTCAAACCATTTTTGTGCATCTACTATGGTGCGTCCGTTGACGAGTACTCCACCGGCATCGCGGGCGGCGGCAGTTCTTTCGGAAACCCCGTACTCGTCCATGGCTGCCTGGGTAGCTGAATATACAATACCTCCGATGCGGGCGGAAATCAGGAATCCTACGTTGATACCTTTGTAAGAGAAGGAGTTGTTCCATGCCAGATTGGCTTTCGGGAATACGCTTCCTAGTTTGATGTCGTTCAGATTGCCCACTTTGGAGACGTTGCCGGTGGCGTCTATCTGGACTTTTCCCTTGTCATCGCGCACCACATCGGAACGGGTGTAAAGATCGCCCAACGAACCACCTTCTTTCAAAATGAATTCCGCTTGTGCCAATCCGCGTCCGTCAGATGTTTTCAGCGGAAGCCGGTCTTTATTGATGATTTCTCCGGTTTCGGGATGTACATAGTTTCTAACCAACTCGGTCAGTGTGTTCTGGTTGCTGGAAATGGTGAAGCTGGTGTTCCAGTTGAAACCGCTCCAAGTATGCCCGTAGCCTAACATACCTTCCACGCCCACGTTGCGCACGGAGCCTGTCTGCACATACAACTTCTCGTAACCGGAAGAGACCGAAAGCTGCGGGTCGAATGTCTGGTTGTGTGTATTGGCGTAATAGAAGGAAGCGCTTACTTTGAAGTCGCGGAACAGCGTTGCGTCTACGCCCACTTCCCAAGAGTTGGTACGTTCGGGATAGAGTGTGCCGATAGGGTAGATGGATTTCTCTTTCCATTGTTGCGAGGTAGCATCGTATGGGAAAGTCGGTATAGTCAGATAACGGGGGTAGGGAGAACCTACGGAACTGTACGAACCGCGCACTTTCAGGTAATTTACCCATTGGGGCAATTTTACCATTTCGGTGATTACTGCCGACAGACCTACCGACGGATAAAAGAAGGAAGGATCTGTAGTGCCGTGGATTTGTGAAGCCCAGTCGTTACGTCCCGTCAAGGTGAGGTAGAGCATGCTCTTCCAGCCTACTTCTACGTTGGCGAAGATGGAATACGTCACGTCTTGCCATGCTTCTTGGACGGCACGCTTCTTCACATTGTCGAGGTCGAACACGTTGAATAAGTTGGGGATTCCGTTTTCTTGTATCGGTCCACCGTAACTAAAGGTACTGCTGATATTGTTGCTCAAACTGGTACCGATATTGGCTACAAGGGTGAAGTCTTTGATGCGTTTGTTGATGTTCACCAGGAAGTCGGCATACGTTTGGCTGGTTTCATTCTTGGCAATCGTGTAGTGTCCTTGATTACCGTCGGTGAGCGTGGCGATGGTTCCGGCATAGAGTTTCTGCTCGTACGTGTTGTTGGAGTTGTCGATGCGAATACGTCCCGACAGGTTCAACCAGTCCAGTACATCGTAAGTTAGCCCGATGGACATCATGTAACGCTTCTTGTCATTCTCGTGGAGATTACGGTACGAAATCCAATAAGGGTTCTGCATGCGGAGATTACCTTCGCCCTGAGGCCAATATGGTAAGTTGATCTTGCGCGCATCGCTCCAGCGTTCAAAGACTTTCACCAATGAGAAGTCGTCGCTTCGAGGGAACAGGTAAGTCGATACCAGCGGGTTAGAATATACACCCTGATTGACCATATTACGGTCGTTCTGAATGATATAGCTAGCTCCGACATCGAGCTTCATCTTGTCGTTGAGGAGACTGGTTGTGTTGCGGAAAGTGAAATTATATCTGTTATACCTGTTGTTGGGAACCATTCCGTCGGAATTGGTCGCTGCTGCTGAGAAGAAAGTCTGGTTCTTTTCCGAACCGGCAGACAAGCTGACGGAATTGGAGTACACTGCCCCCGTTTCAAAAAAATCAGTGGGTTCGTATCCCGTACGGCTCGCGTTGTTCAGCTTCGGTCCCCAACTGAGGGTTGTAGAACCGTTTGCTTTGCCATAGCTTCCTGTTCCGTAGCGATTCTGGAATTTGGGCATTACGAATGGATTCATCCAGTCGATGCCGGTGGATACGCTTGCTTGCAGTTTTCCTACTTTTCCCTTTTTGGTGGTGATAACAATAGCTCCATTCGCTGCGTTGCTACCGTAGAGGGCGGCCGCTGCCGCACCTGTCAGTACGGAAATGCTTTCGATGTCTTCAGGATTGATGTCGGCAATGCTTTCTGTAGCACCTTTTGAATCGAATTCCGTGCCACCACCGCCACCGAAATTGAACATCGGTATGCCGTCGATAACATACAGCGCGTTACTGCTCTGCTCAATGGACTTCGTTCCGCGCATCACTACTTTACTGGCGCCACCTACACCGGATGAACTTGAATTGATCGTGACACCCGCTACTTTACCGTTCAGGCTATTAACGAAGTTTGCGTCCTTGATTTGAGTCAGTTCGTCCGATTTTACTTGCTGTACATTATAACTTAACGCCTTTTGTTCGCGTTTGATACCGAGGGCTGTCACTACTACTTCATTCAATTGCTTAGTGTCACTTTGCAATTTTACTTCATAGGTGTTCCTGTCTGTTATTCTCATAGTTTGGGGCGTGTATCCTACATACGTAAAACTTAATGCATTGCCCGGAGAAGCGGTAATTGTGAAATTGCCATCCATATCGGTGATAGCTCCTTCAGAGCTTCCTTCTACCTTGATATTTACTCCAATTAAAGGTTCATTGCTTTCGTCAACTACCTTTCCCGTCACTTTTTTGACAGGAGTTTCTTTAGGCTTGTTGTCCGGAATAATCATGATGTATTTCCCTTTGAACTGATAGGCGAACCCGCTACCTTTGAGTATTTGTACAAGGGCGTTTTCTAATGTTACGGCTCTTAGGTCAAGATTTAAAACAGGCTTGTTTTTTAATTGGGAATCGTTGAAACCGACAGAGAAGTCGGATTGTCTTTCTACTTCTTTAAGTGCCTCTATTACAGATATATTTTTCTTTTGAATAGTAATCTTGGCACTGTTTTGCGCAAAGGTGGGTGCTTGCATCAATAACAAACAGAAAAAAAGTAAAAAACTTCTTCCCTTTGCAGACTGGTTTACTATAAATTCATAAATTTGTAGCATTTTCTTAGTATTAGATTATTAACTAATTTATTTCACGGTAATTAAGAGTAAAACTCTAATATTGAGAATTTTGATTTCATATCCGGGATAGAGTTCGGGCTCTGTTCCGGATACTTTTTTGCATGTCTGTAAAGGGTTAAAAAGGTTACTGGTATTGTTGTTTGTTTTTACTGTGATTTTGATTCCTGGATTATTTAGGAATCAGGTAACAGCGGTCCTCTTTTATTTTATAGTCTATCTGACCTACTACATTAACTATCACATCCATTACTTCCGATAGTGTTGCCCGGTCTTTAAAACGGAAACTGTATTTATCTTCTTTCAGATTCTTCAGGCGATACTCGAAAGTATATGGATATTTACGTTCTAATATGGTTATAATCTCTTTTATACTCATCTCTCTGAATACCAGCTCGCCACGTTGCCAGGCTGTGACATCATTCATATCGGGAGTGTCCAGATGGTGCTGGCGGGTGTATTTATGATAGGCCAACTGTTCGTTAGGATTTAAAATAACTTGAGATTTTAAATCATCATATTCCACGAGCACACTTCCCGAAATCAAGGTTGCCGCTACTATCGGATTCTCAGGGTATGCAGCTACATTAAATTCAGTTCCGAGTGCTGTTACCTGAAAATCATTCGACTTGACGATAAACGGGTGCTTCTTATCCGGCTTCACTTTGAAATTGGCTTCACCGATCAGAAATACGCTACGGTCTTTGCCTGTGAATTCCTTCGGATATAAAAGGGTGCTTTGTGAGTTCAGTTGTACTTTGGTCCCGTCGGGCAAGGTGAGAGTCCGTACTTCTGCTGTCGGGATATATTGCTGTAATAAATTAGGCTCTGTCTTTTTTCCTATGGTAGAAAGGTAGATGGAAGAAGCAGCTACTATAAAGAATACGGCTGCGGCTGCCTGCCAGATGTGGATCGGACGGATTCTCCGTTCTTCCCGTACGGAAGGAATACCCGCATTCTTTCTTAATTGTTCGTATGATTGATGTATATTGGGAGCTTTCCCTTGCTTGTATCCTTCTTCCCACAGATATTGCAATGCTTCGTCTTTCTCGGACACATATTCTTCGTCTACCAGCCATTGGTAGAACTCCTGTCGGGTGGCTTCCGGGTAGTCATTCCCGGTAAATAAGGCTAGTATTTTTTGAAAATAGTTCTTCATTTTGAGATATTAATTAGAGCTGTTACATTAATATCTCAATTAACTAAGGCGGACTACTTAAAGAAAAGTGCGAAAAAAAGTAAAAAAGATATTTTTTTCATTTCAAGCAGGGTTAGATAGATGTGATGTTCTACCGTCCGGACTGAAATGTTCAGCTTTTCGGCAATTTCATTATTACTCATAGTTTCAAATCTACTCATTTCAAAAACCTTTCTGCGCTGTTCGGGAAGACGGCTGAGGGTTAGTTTGATGATTAGTTGAATTTCTTTGTAGTATATGTCATTAAGAGGATCTTCTGTTTGGGAAAGTTCTTCTACTAAGCTTTTCTCTATTACTTTTTCCTGATAGTCTTTGAGAGCCGATTCCGATAAGGTGTAGGCTGTTGCGAGTGCTGCGTTTCGACGAACGTTTACCGAACTAGCGCCGATTAAACATGCAATGGAAAGTGTCCCCGTAAGTGCTGCCGGAACATAACACATCCATGTTGTTTTTATCAAATCTACGGCCTCGAGCTGATTAACACCGATTTCCTCTTTTCTTTCTTCGATAAGAATAAGAGCCTTTGGTGTTGCACGAACCGCCATAACAGTTGTCGTAATCATGCCGGCAATACCAATGCCTGTAAGAATTTCTGGACTATGTTTTTTAATCGATGTTTTAAGCAATAAAAAGCTTTTTGATAATTCTTTTTTCATTATCTTCCTCCTCCGAGAATCGTTTTTGATAGCTCCATTACCATCTGAAACGCCTCGTCTTTCGTAAATCCGGCCTGAATATAACTATCCATCACTTTTTTCGTTTCACGAGCCGCCTGTTCCATAGCCTCTTTCTCTTCCAGATTTTTGATTTCCTGTTTGAGAAGCTTGATCTCGTTCTCTTTTTCAAAAACCTCCTCCTGTAAGGATTCTTTTGTTACCTCTTTTGAGTTCCTTCCCCCACAGTAATTTCTATAAGAAACCTTGCTTTCACGGGGCACAGGGCCCCTGGATTCCTGCTTAACCAACCAGAATTCCGGACGAACCCCATCAGAGTACGAAGCGTAGTGGTAGGACGTATAGCCACTGCCGCTCACAAAAGCGAAATAAGCCGAAGAAACTTCTTCTTTTGCTGCATTTCTCAGCCAGCCCCATGATGAATCATTTTTAAAATAAGCAACCCTGTTCTTTCGTTCCGTCATCAACGGAAGCTGCTCGTCAGTATCGGGTTCTAAATTGTTATTATCCCATTCGTCTTCATGCCCCACAATCTGTCCAACAGTAGGAAGCGTAAGACCATAAATCTTATCACGCAGTTCCTCCGGGAATGCCATAAGCAGAACCGTA
>ENA-UEPG01001786-UEPG01001786.1-human-gut-metagenome-genome-assembly--contig:-NODE-1786-length-15456-cov-2.932961_pt1 | contig 15456 bp, 9 predicted proteins | sample MGYA00242893_ERZ507902 | MGnify/ENA primary metagenome ERZ507902 (study PRJEB26167, sample SAMN06115491) | human gut metagenome | host: Homo sapiens | place: China:Gansu | collected 2015-04-23 | study... | reverse complement strand
CGGACCCACGTCCGGCCGTAGCGGATTCTCCGGTTCCTTCTACATTAGATTACAATATGTGGTTGGGCCCGGCTCCCCGACCATAGAAAAAACAACACTATCCAACTCATGCCCCTCTACACCCAACCCATACATATACTTCGGAAATACAAAATAGATTCGATCATCACCCTTGAATTCAAAAGTGGGATCTTTTTCGCATGCTTGACTCATACAAGCCAATATAATCACTACAAAAAATATTATTCTACTCATAACTTCACGCTTTACAATTATTTCCAAATTTCAGACACTCGTTCTCCATACTCGATCTCGGCTTCCGGTAAAGGAAATACCAATCCTTTATCATCTTTGCGAATATTCAGATTCAAATTCAACAAAAAAGATTCCTTCACCAACCGTTTGAAAATAAAGAACAACTGTCCGTCTCCCATAAACTCTTTCCGATACTCCTTAACGATCGTTTCCATCACCTTATCCCGGCTGGAAATCTCTGTCAGAGGACACGCAATCCCCCGAGATACCATAATTTCTTCCATCAATTCGTAAGCTTCTCCCGGCTTAGCCTCTGCAGCAATATAATACATTTCAGCCAAACCTAACATCCGAATTTTTTGTTTGGAATTCTCGTAATCGGCATGATGTTTCTTCAATAAAATATGCTGGCTATTCCCCTCGTCTTGCTCTGTAAGCATATACCGGAAATCATTTACCTCTGTCCCGAAAATAGAGGCAATATCCCGAACCCGGAAACGTTTTGTAAAAGTGGATGCGGGATAACAACAAGAAGTATAAAATGCATCTACCTTCGTGGAGAAAAGGGCAAAAACAAACTCGTCGGAAAAAAGAGCATCACGCTGTTTCACTTCATTAGAAGGCTTGATAAAATCATCTCTCTGAATCAAACGAAATTTACCGGAAGAAATAACCTCTTTAGCATATTGATAAGCTTTTTCAACATCATCACCTTGGGCCCGATCTATATAAACTCTTGCCAACGTTGCCAACACCCCGTAATAATTCATCCGATACTTGCGGTTTTCCAAGAAAGTGGAAATATAATATTGATCATTATTTTCCGTCACGTCTTCCGATGTTCCATTTTCCTTCTGGTTCTCAAGAAATTCGGGAGGATTGGTACGAATCACATCATTTTTAAGTGCTTCTTTAGCCGCCTCCAGATCAATAATAATATCTTCAAAAACTTGAGCAACAGTCAACTGAGGCTCTATATCATTAGAATACAACCTTTTGTAAGGAATTGCCAAATAATCCGGCTTGTCCTTAATATCAGGAGCAAAAATACGCAACAACTCGTAATGCAAAAAAGCTCTAAGTCCCAAACATTCTCCACGCAAATAGTAATAACTGTCAAATTGTTCAGGAGTCACATCTTCTAAATGCTTTAATATATTATTTGTCAACACAATACAATAATACAACCGTTCCCACACGTAATCCATAATCCCCGTACATAATGGATTCTGGTACTCAAAAGTCTTGAAATACTCATAATCACTTCCGGGAGCAACATCAAAAGTCTGGGCCACAAGATCCATTGTCAATGGTAAAGATCCACCATACAACTCATTCTTCCCCATATTAACATATACCCCATACAGGGCATCCATATACCCTTGTTCAGTAGCGAACATCTGATCCTCGTTCAACTCCGACTCTGGCCGAACGTCCAGCCAATTATCACACCCCCAGAATAGCACGACACCTAAAACTATTCCCAAGGCCTTTAAATGTATCTTTAATTTCATATCCTTGAATTTTTATTATTACTACAATTGGGCTGACAATGAAAAAGTAAACTGACGAGAGAAAGGATAACTCAATCCCCGTTCTTCCTTCACGGTAGAAAAACGTCCGATGTCACTCATATTGAACGAAAAACGCAAACCGTTAAGACCTATTTTTTTACAAATATTCTTTTTCAAATCATATCCGAGTGAAACACTGCCTATGCTTAAATGATTATAATCCTGTACAAAACGAGTTGTTAAATTGGAAACATCCTCTTTCAAGGCTATATTCTTAAAGAACGTCTTATCACCCGGCTGTTTCCAACGATCTTTCAATACCCTGCGATCCGCATTATTATTCGGGTCCACCCCTTCCACTCTCTCTGCCAAAGTCGAGTTATATGTTTTTGCCCCGTATTCAAAACTCAAAGAAAAATTCAAACTGATACCCTTAAAACTCAAGAATGAATTGACACTTCCCCGGAAATCCGGCATAGTACTTCCGCAAACCACTTTATCCCGGTAATCCCAAACTGTCGTGTAGGTTCCATCCTTTTTCAAAAAGACCTCTTTCCCCGTTTCCGGATCAATTCCCAATGAAGGTACAGCCTTTAACGCCTCTGTTGATTCACCCTCCTCGTACAAAGGAACGGGCTTTTTCGTTTCCTCCTGATTATTCTCCTCGTTCTTCTTGCCGAGAGCATTACTAATTTTCGTGATCTTATTTTTACTATTGCTCGTACCAAAACTCAATGACCAGTATAAATCCCGTTTCGCATTCCGAAGAATCTGGGTCCGTAAACTCAACTCCCAACCTTGATTCTTCATCTCTCCGATATTCTCCGTGTAAGTTGCGAACCCCAAAGAAGGCGGAATACTCATATCCAGCAACAAATCTTTCGTTTTTTCCCGGAACAGTTCTGCTGACATCGAAAAACGTCCTTCACAAAAATCAAGATCCGCCCCTACATTAAAGCTAAATTTTCGCTGCCATTTCAAATTATCATTCCCGAGAGCTTTTATATCCGCCCCCACACCATGCATATAAATATTATCCTTATCATATATATACATCGTTTGTGACTGGTAAGGACTAAACTCCACGTTCCCCGTATACCCCACAGAACTTCGTATCTTTGCCTGTGTTAGCCAACCTTGTTCTCCCCAGAAATGCTCATTATGAATATTCCAAGCAAAACCTGCAGACCAAAAAGGAGCAAAACGATCTTTTTTACCAAACTTCGAAGAACCGTCCGTACGATAAGACAAATCAAACATATACCGATTATCGTAAGCATAACTTGCGTTGGCAAAAAAACCGACTAAACGATCTTCTTCCACTTTCCCGGAAGGTTTCGTGTTTACCTCGTATTGTGATGCGAAATCCAGATTTGTCAGATTATCATTTAAAAAACCCTGTGCTGAAAAATAAGTTGAACGATTTTTATTACTCTGCATATTCAAACCGCCGACAAGGGTAACCATATGCCTATCCCATTGATGATAGAAATTCAAGACAAGATTACCATCCATCGAATTTGTCCTTCCCGATGTCGATGAATAAAATCCTTTTTCGTTATTTTCCTTCTGTAAATACCGGCTATCTTTCGGTGAAATAAACCTATCCGCATCATTATTTCCAAAAGAATACGAAAAACGTCCTGTCAAACGCACCCCTTCAACAATATACCACTCAATATCAAAATTATTCGTGTAAGACGTACTTTCCGTCTTATCGTAACTATTCAAGTGAGCATCAACCAACGGATTAGGATTCCCATTTGACAAAAGATAAATCCATCTTCCTTTCTCGTCTTTTGCCCGCTCGTACGGGTTCAATTTCGTGTATGTACTGAACTCCCCGTACGGAGTCTTTTCTGATTTTATCTGATTGACTGACAAAACATTTCCAATACGAAACTTACTGGCGATATTGTAAGTCCACGTGAAACTTATACCAAACCGATCACGAGTTGATCCTTTCATCACCCCGGGATTGGCCCCGTAATTCAAATTCACCCCGTAACGAGATCTCTCATTACCACCACCCAAAGACAAGGAATGAGTATGCCGAAAAGAGGTCTGTAAAGGTTGAGACAACCAGTATGTATTCACGCCACGCTCAACCTCTTTATGCCTCTGCTCGTACAGCTTGTCCAACTTCATTTGATTAGCCACATTTCCTTCCGAATCTTTATACACCCCGGCTAATTCTTCAAACTGAAGTTTCTCGGAAGCGTTCAACAAATCGTAATCTGTTAAATCTGGTGCCTCGATCGTTGCATTAAACGAATAACTCACGGATAATTTCCCTTGTTCCGGCATCTTGGTTTCAATCACGACAACGCCATTGGCTGCTCTCGAACCATATATAGCGGTAGCTGACGCATCTTTCAGAATCGTAACCTGTTTGATTCGTTCGATATCAGTGTCAAATACTTGTTCTATAGATATCTCATAACCGTCCATGATAAAAAGAGGCTGATTCGATTTACCTTCAAAACTCGATTTCCCACGAATCAAGATTTCCGGTACGGCATTCGGGTCTGCCCCGACCTCCTTGTTCTCCACGATCTGGAAAGAGGGTTCATAAGCAGACAACGCTTTAAACAAATTTGTCGGACTGATTCGTTTCAACTCTTCAGCCTTTACCACAACGGCAGACCCCGTGTAAGAACTCTTGGACTTCGTAAAATATCCCGTTACAATCACCTCCTCCATACTCTGTACATCCTCTTCCAACTCAACATTCAAAGGTTTATTATTAGATACTTTTACCTCCTTCGTAATCATCCCGACAAAAGAAAACTGAAGAACTAAATTATTAATTTCAGGAACCGAGAAACTAAATTTCCCATCAACATCACTCACACACCCAACCTGAGTTCCTTTGATAACAATCGTCACCCCGGGCAAAGGAAGACCTGCTTTATCTTTAACAACACCCCTTACTACCACGGGTTCTTTTTTGGTACTATCAAGCACAACCAAAACTTCATCCTTGATCACCACCACATCATTCATGATCGAGAATGTCAACCCGGTACCTTTCAACACATTCTTCAAAGCATCTTCAAGAACATCATTTTTAATATTTACCACTTTTTTCTGCTCATTCCTTACTTTCTCCACGCTGTAGAAAAAGCGAAGGCCTGTTTGTCGCTTTAACTCCTTCAATACCTGCTCAAGAGTAACATCCTCCATCGACAGGGAAACTTTTTGCTGGGCATATCCCGTTGCAGACACCCCGAAATGCAAAACAAACATAAAAAACAAACATAGCTTCATCACTACCAAGCATTTTTTCAAATGAAAGGGCACAGCTCGCCCATAGAAACAATTTTTTTTCATACCTTTGTAATGTTTCATTAATTTATTAATGTTCACCTGATAAATACGGGTCCAGTGCCAACAAACACCCGTATTTATTTTTTATCGATTATAATCGTTTTTCCTTCTGTCTTAAATTTTACATCCCCACCCGTTTCAATAAAACTCAAAAATATACTTATACTCTCGTAACGTTCCAAGTCACCCGTGAAATGAAACTTCTTCACGGCAGGATTCGCGTAAACTACATCTATATCATACCATCGGCACAACGTCCGCATAATATCTTCCAAAGCAACATCTTCAAATACATATTTTCCCTCTCTCCACCCGGTATATTGCAACGGATCAACTTTTCTCACCTCCACCGGAGACGACTCTTTTTCCAATACTTGATAACCCGGGTTCAAAGTTACTTTCTCCCTCGTGTTCCCCGAAACATACATCACCTTCCCGGTCTCCAGCGTGGTCACCACTTCCCGTTCATCCTCGTAGTCCCGAACATTAAAACTCGTTCCCAACACCTCTACCGCCCCCATGGACGTGTGTACGATAAAAGGATGCTTTTCATCCCGCTTTACCTGAAAATACGCCTCTCCCTTCAGATAAACCTCTCGCATATCACCCGTGAAATTAACAGGAAACCTCAATTCCGTCGCCGCATTCAACCACACCTTTGTCCCGTCGGCCAATTCCAGCCTATACTCGCCCCCTCTTGGGATTGACACCTTGTTATACATCACTTTAGCCACCGTCTTTTCAGCATTTGCCGTGTAAACAAGTGCCCCGGAATCAGAATGTAACACAGTCCCATCGCTCTCCTCGATCTTACGATTAGCCTGTTCCAACACAATTTGTTGTCCATCCGCCAACGTAACCACAGCTCGACTTTGTCCCGGCTGGATCGCCTCAGCCATGATCTGCACGTTCCCACTCTTTGGCTCCGGCTCCCGCCCGAACCACCAACCGGCAACAACCAACACGACAACTGAGGCAGCAATCGATGTCCACCAGATCAAGCGACGATTTCTTCCTCCCAACTGTTTCAGCGCTCTGAATTCCCGATAAGCCTCCTTCCCGTCAAATACCTCCTGCTCCTGTAAGCGGGCGATGATCTTCTCTCGATCCAAACCTTTCAATTTATAAGTAACCAACAAAGAATCCAGCTCCCGCTTTTCCTCCTCGTCAGCTAATCCAAGCATATCTTTATAGAATAAATCGGATATTCTCCCGTATATATTCAAATCGTTCATCATCTTTTGAAACTTATTTTATCTATAAATCCCAAAAAACAAAAACGGGTACCTCAAAAATACATTTTTAACAAAAAAAGATAGCAAATAAAAAAAAGTCTGATTGCATTGCCTTCTTGATAACAGCGTAAGCCTCCTTTTTATGCTTTTTGACCGTGTTCAACGAAATATTCAATTCCTCACTGATCTCCTCGTTCTTCATCTTCCTCATACTCATCAGTATCACTTCCTTGCGTTTCGGGGGCATTTCGTCAATCACGTGTCGTAACTTACGTATAACTTCCTCGAAAACAACCGCAGACAAAGATTCGGATTCCATTTCTTCCGTGAAAAAAGCCCACTCTTTCAAGCGTTGATCTTCCCGTCCCTTATCCCGAATCTCTTTCAAGCAATTATTGTTCACCATCCGGTATAGATAGACATTGAATGCAGATATATCATCAAAATGAAGTGGGGTTTCCCACAACTTAATAATCGCTCCCTGCACCAAATCCGCCGCCTGTTCCTGGTCATTCAAGATTTTCATGGCATAATGACAAAGAGGCGAGTAATAATCCATGTAAATTCTCTCCCATGCCCTGGCATCCTTCATGTTGACACCTTTGATAAAATCTTGAATTTTTTGGTCCATTCCTAAAAGAATTTGGAACACAACTTACCATGTCCGTTACAAACTTACGCAAAAAGGATGGAATTATCGAAAAAAATTAGAGGAATGATAACGAACAACTGAATATTAGATAGTTATATAAACCATACAAAGATAAGGTTTAACTGAAAAATTAGTACAACTATTGGGGCCATTCCATTTCGCTATCGATGACCGTGTTTAATATGCTTTCCACCAACGGGGCACACTATCTTTGCTCTACAAGGACTTACCTGAATTAAGTTACACCAATATCTTGTTTTCGATTCTTTCAAAGTCAAATGCTTGTTCCATATAAAAACCGTGTCAGCAAAGAGACACTACTAACTTTGCCGACACAGTTTAAATTACAACCTTACACGTTGTCTTTCTACTTTTTTATTCTCTCCTCGATCCCGTCCAACATCCGTCCGGCAAAAGAAATAATCGCCGGAGGCAATATGCTCAAATTCGCCCGGACAAACTCGGCCATCTGCTGTAAAATCTCTTGATCTTCCGTTTGAACCAATCGCGTAATATTCATAATCAACAAATTGCGTCCCACATCACTCAACGCACCCATATTCTCTCGACACAACTTCAAAAAGGCAGCATCCCCCTCCTTCACACGCCCCTCGATTAAACGAAACATCGGCTCGTACTTATTCTTTTCCACCAATCCCAACTCCTGAATCTTCCGCTTCAAGGCCTGGTAATTTTCCTCCTTGTACGCTCCTTCCCGAAAAATATACCCAGAAAAATAACGTCCAAGCTCCGAATGATACAATTTCTCAACCTTCTCATGAATCAACTCCCGAACTGAAACATCAAATTCATCCCGGTGGTCCACCATGAAACCGGACTTCTCATCCGACAAATCCAACGTGTAACGAGTAAACAAAAAAGAATTCTGAGGCTCCAACCGTTGTGTTTCCGTTAAAGATGCATAATAATCATTCACCACTTTAAAACCCTCCGGCTCCTTCTTTTGCTCCATCAAATACAAGGCATAACGATTCACCAAGTCCGGCGTACGTTCACCGGCGGCATACCGTGCGGCCAACTGATCCGGGGCACACCCAGGAGTCAACGCATCCTCCATGCGGGCGATAAACTTATCCGCATTCATCGATCCCTTCAACTCCACCCGCACCTTTTCATCCGTGTCCACCACGATAAAAGTCGGATAAGCTGAAACACAAAAACGTTTAGCCAACTCTCGTCCCTCCTTCTCTGCATTCAACTTTAAACAAACAAACTTAGCGTTGAAAAAATCCCCTACCTGTTTCTGCGGGAATACATCACGAGCCATCACTTTACAAGGTCCACACCAATCTGTATAAAAATCGATGAAAACCATTTTATCCTCAGCCTTCGCCATAGCCAAGGCATCATTATAGTTCAAGTTCTTAAATTCTGTTTGTGCCAGAACCACAAGGTTCAAGGCACAAAAGAATAGACTTAATATTACTTTTCTCATCAAAAAATTTAATAGGTTGAATACTTCCATAAAACTTTTACAACTTTTAGATCCGTTTCCCAAACATCTTTCTCATGCGGGGTTACCTTAATTGTATTCATATCATCTGCAATGGAATATTTACGAACAACTCCTCCACCGGAATCGCTATATGTGGCAACAACAAAGTTTGTTGGACTAAGCGTAGATTGATGTTCCATCGCCAAATACGTAATTTGCGCCCCAAAATCTTCTATTAATTTACAATCATTCCGATTATAGTCATAAGCATACAATTTACTATCTACACTATACAAGATGATTGATTGCATCGAGAAGAAAGCATAATAATCTGCACGGGCAAAATCTATTGCAACAGACATATCAATGGATTTGGCGTAATGCTTAATCGGGTCTGAACTATAATCTGTCGGTGCTGTAAAAGCATACACAAAATAATTGCCATCAGAATCGTTCATCAATGCATACGAACGTCCATTGTTCCCATACCCATTTTCACCATGAACAATCTGACGCACGGGAGTGTATTTATTTTGATCAAAATAGAAAGGGGATTCGGAATCGTATGACGGTTTATCACATTTTGTAGCACTCGACAATACTCGATGCCCAGGTTTCTTAAAACAACGATTCGTCATATCAAAAAAGCAAGCGTACGAAACAGTAGACGCTGCCGCAGAATAGAATGCGACCGGATAAGGTTTGAATAATTGGTCGGTATTTGCATTATCCCGATTGATCGGATTACTATAAGCCTCGGACAAAGAAAGATTTCCTACAAATATTTCATTCTCCGTGATAATCAATCTAGAACGAGCTTCCCCGCTCAAACTAACACACATCGGCCCATAAGTTCCCGGACTGATATTCGTCAAATGAAATGGTCTTTGCACGGAAGAAAGGGTCGTATAAATATGATCATCTATATTTTTGTCCGGAATAATATCAACTTTTTCCAGTTGAGCACTATATTCTATGGCGTATTGATTATCATGTGTAACGGCCAACAAAGCATTATATCCATTATTGTAATGGCCAGTAAAGATTAAATCTTTAGCTCCTTTTACTTGTAAAGAATTAATGAAAATATCTTTCATCAACATCGTATCTTTACCTACCGGCATACTTACAAAATCTAACCCAACGGTACCATCTGCTTTATCTCCATAAAGATAAAAACCTCGAACAAAACGACTACTGGCATAAAGCTTGAAAGCTTTCTCAAATTTTAAACCAGAGAGTTTGTCCGTTACTTGTAAATAGATCGTGTATGTCCCCGGTGGAACATCAACTTTATATGAAAGATCACGTTCTGTACTTATCTTTTCATGACTATGATTTGAAGTTGATGCCGAATCTCTACAAAAAAACCACGAATACTCCAAGTTATCTTCAGAAAAATCTTTTAAAGTACATTCAATCTCCGGCTCTATATTCAGCGTTTCCAAGTAGGATGTTAAATCATAACGATCCTCTATACCAGAAATTTTAATCTCATTTATTTCCGATAACACATTGTTTCCCTTATCTTCAACACAAGACAAGAAGCTGCCTAGCCATAAAGCGATTAACAGCATTGTATATAAATTTATCTTTTTCATCTTACCATTCTTTATTTAAAATAGTCTTCAGGTTTTGTGCCTGCTCCCCATCCGGACGAACCGCCTAATGTTTGAACTGCTTTTACATACATCATCGTTCCATCTTCATCCAAAACTACTGTTTCACGACTTTTCGCCATTTCCAACAGATATTTACCAACTTCATCATTGATTGTATTTGCTCGTGCCATAGGCATCGTGGTTAGAATAGATGAATAATCATCGAACGTTGTTTCAGTTAAGTGCATCATCAATCGCCATTTAGTGGCAGAGAACTCTCCCCACAGCCCCTTCCACCAACCTTGCGGCTGTGTCATAACGTCGTACATATAAATATTATGGAAAGCTGCATCATGATTACGTGAAAATTTATCATTATAAATGGGGGAAAAATTATTAGGTCCATCTTCATAATTGGTATATAATAACTTAAAATGCTGCCCCCCTTGCATCTTTAATTGCAAGACAATATTATCCTCTGCCATTTTCGCACGACGAATTGCAATAAATCTGATCGTAGTACGACATTCTCCAGCTTTAATCACATACGTGTTCTGGAGTCCCCTGTAATCACGTTCGTTTACCGCTGTCGTACTATCCGGATTTGCAATAACAGTAAACTCTCTATCATAATTCCGAGGATAGCCAGAAGCCATGACCTGACATTCTACATGCACTGTATCTTCTAAAGTACTTCCAAAAGGGACTGCCGTAAAAAATTGATGGGCATCCATTGAATAACGTACATCAAAATATAAGGCATCCTCACCTTCATAATCCATCATTTCTTTTTCACAACCCATCGAGATTAACACGATGCTCACAAGAGTAGTGAAATAATATAAATATGTTTTCATATTTTATTAATTTACATTAACACGTTGATCTGTCTCAGTTTTTGGTAACGGCCACACATAATTCTGTAGATTTATACTTTCAAGCCACCTATCTTCGCTAAACTCTGTCCCAGATAAGATTTCTTCCATTCCCAAACGTTTATAGTAAAAATATAATTGTCCTTCTCCTATCACCTCACGAATAAACTCGTTCGTAATATATTGCTGGATGCTCTCCTTCGTATCTCCCGGTTGCAAGTTAAGATCCACGCAATTTCGATTGTTTCGTATTTCATTTATATATCCTATCGATTCTGTCAAATCATCAGTACATTCTGCCGCCAGTAAATAAATCTGCCTCACTCGAATCATTGGGATCATATAACGAAAAGGTTTCGTCGTTCCGGGTATATCTGCATATTTTTTAAAACAAATTGATGGCTGAGAAGCAGAACCAGAATTAGTCATCTGTTCTAATGTTTCTTCACTCCAAAAATTAGAGCCTCGACGCAAATCATCATCATCTGAAAAATAATAAGGTAACTTACATGAAATATCGTTCAATCTTTCGCCCTTAAATACAAGTGCATTATTAATAGTCGTCGTTTCCTTGAAATACTGGTTAAATACACTTACTCTACTAGTATTATATAGACCAAATATGACCTCCGTGGAAAATAAAAGATCCGGAATTTCTGCATTTAAAACGTCCGCCTTTGTTATCCATGGAAAAACTTTCTTTTCATCATTCTCAACAATTAATTCTTTACTGACGAGTAAGGCATTTGCTTTATCTCCCACCCACAAATAAGCACGAGCTAGCAATGTTTTCACAGCATAATAATTTAAACGGTATTGTCTATAACGAAAATCATTCGTTTCATTCAAATCCTCAGAATCTTCAGCCATTACCCCTTTTGTACGTACTGGATCTTCTTCTAGCAATTCTGCCGCTTCCTTTAAATCACGAATAATTTTTCCCATCACATCTTTCGCCGGAAGTAACGGTTGAATCTCTTTAGAATCACTTTCCTGATAAGGAATACACGTAATATTCTCTGTCGCAGAATTATAGATTGGACCATAAAGACGTATTAAATCAAAATGAAGGAATGCTCGCAAGGCTAAAGCCTCTCCTTTTACAAACGAGTAATAAGAAACCTTGATATTTGAATCCTCTGCATCTATATGTGTTAACAATGTATTCAAATTGGCAATTTGCGCATATTGGCGAGCCCAAACACTTGAACTTGTTTCCTCAAATACTTTATCATCAAAGATATAATTACCATAAACATGAAAAATATGATCCGTATTTTGGCGGACATTGTAATATTGTGCCATCACATCGAGAATCGTCATCGAAAGCGTGGTAGAATAATTCTCGTTCAATCTGGCATACACGCCATTTAACACGGTCATATAACCTTCATTACTCTCATAAAGTTTGTCTTCCAACATACCATCTTCCATGTCAACAGCCAGCCAATTATTACAAGAAGTAAAAATCGGGATGAATATACACACCAAGATTAAATGTTTTATATCATTTATTGTTTTCATATATCTATATTCTTTTAAGATTAAAAACGAACGCTTAAAGACGCAGAAACAGCACGTTGAAACGGATAATCAAGACCACGCTCTTCCTTTACAGTTGAAACCCGGAAAATGTCATTCATGTAAACACGAAAAGTCAAAGAAGATAGTCCTATCGGTTTTAACCAAGTTGCATTCGTCGTTTCATAACCCAAGGATATCGACTTGCATTCTAATGTATTGTCATCCGCGACAAAACGGCTTGACATATTAGTCAACGAGGTATCATCGATACGCTTAAATTTTGCCACATCTCCCGGTTTTTGCCAGCGATCATACAAAGCACGCTTATCTTGATTATATTGCAAATCGGAAGCACTCAAGCCCTCCACTTTATTAAATAACGTGGATAAAAACATTTGCCCACCATAACGATAACGGAAATTAACTCCTAAAGAAAACCCCTTGTATCGTACAGTCGAACCAAAATTTCCTTCAAAATCAGGATTCGTATCCCCCACAATGATCTCTTCGCTTGAATCCCAATTATAAGTGTAAGAGCCATCTTTTCGTTGAAAGACCTCATCACCTGTCATCGGATCAATTCCCATTGATTTAACAGCCCAAATAGCAGTGGAACTCACTCCATCATAATAACGACGCAACGATTGGTTTTCACGTCCTTCTTCATTGTATTTTTCAAGTAATGTTCCTATTTTATGATATTTCGTACGAGTATGTAACAAATTAAAATTCACCTGCCATCTCCAATCACGTTGCCTGATAATTTGATAAATAGCTATAAGAGAGTAACTATTATTTTTAGTCGCACCGATATTCATCGGGATTGTTTCTACTCCTGTTGAAGTAGGTTGAGTGATGGACAATAAAATAGGATCACTATTTTTGTATGTATAATCCGCGGTTAAACGAAAACGAGAATCAAATATTTCTATGTCGAAACCGATATTCTGAGTCATCGTACGTTGCCATTTCAAGTCTTTGTTACCCCATTTACTAACGACAGACGCCAGGCCAAACATATTTGGATAAGAAGTATAATAAGTATATACACTATGAACCGTCTTGGCATCAATATTTTGATTTCCAGGATTACCCAACGAGTAACGAATCTTGAAATAATTTATAACATTGCCATTTTTCAAAAAATTTTCATTATATACATTCCAACCTATCCCCAATGACCACGTAGTAGAAAATGGATTATTGACACCAAACACGGAAGCTCCATCAGAACGCAAATTCACGTCTAATAAATATCTCATGTCAAAAGCGTAATTTCCATTGAAGTAAAAACTTGCAGAACGGTATTTATCCACACTCGAAGAAGGATGCTCACCCTCCGGATAACTATTAGAAAAATTAGGATTCGAAAATTGATCCGTCGTGTATCCAATGGCAGAATATCCCTCATTGGTATTATGGCTGGCTGATAATTGGGCTCCTGCAATTAAATTATAAGTATGTATCCCCGACACCTCACCAAAACTGACAAGCACGCTCCCATCATAAGCTGTATTCCGATATTCCGTACGATTGTACGATCCTTGTTTGGTAGACTCTGTTCCAATAAATTCAGTATTATAAGGAGACTTAAAAATTTCTGAACTACTTCTTGATGTATTAAAACCAAATTTACCTTGAACACGCATTCGCGTTATCGGACGATATTCAATAATAAAATTGTTTTTTAATTCTAATGCATCATTTTCATCATAACTTTTTTGAATAAAATCCCACAATGGATTATACACGTCATTTTCCTCAAGCACTTTCTGTATCTCTCCATTCGCAGCATATTTTGCCTCATACGGATTCATTCGAGAGAAAGAACTAAAAGGAACGGTATTATTTGCCGCATCAGTATAACTAATCGTAGTCTGGTTGCTTAGATTAAATTTATCCACTCTATAAAATAAATTGATCACACCATCTATATTCTGTCGGTTTGATTTTTTCATCACGCCTTGATTGTTCTTGTAACGAAATGTCAAACCGTAGCGAAGAGCAATATCCCCTCCTTCCATACTGATAGAATGCTCATGCGTATAGGCTGTACGTAACGGTTCGTTCATCCAGTAAGAATTTTGTCCCGCAACAACACGGGCCAAACGTTTATTATAAAGAAAACGCTTACTATCATCAAGTATACCTCCATCATCGTCTAGTTTACCATAATGACCAGCCAGACGTTCAAATTCGAGCTTTTCTTTCGCATTCATCAGATTATAGTCACTAAGGTCTGCCCATGCAACTTGATAATTCCCGTTATAACTTAACCGCAATTCCCCAGCTTCAGGCTTTTTAGTTTCCACGACAATAACTCCATTGGCCGCTTTAGCACCATAGATTGCAGTAGATGCAGCATCTTTTAATATTGTGATGCTCTCAACTCTATCCATACTTAAATCAGAAATAGTTTGCAGGTTTGATTCAAATCCGTCCAAAATGAACAAAGGCTGATTTGCCGTAGCCGAATAAGTGTCCGATAAGCCCGTAATACTCGTTGTTCCATTAATCGTGATATCCCACCCCGCATTTGGATCTGACCCGGTTATGTTATTGTCTGCAATCACGAAAGAGGGATCAAGAGCACTTAAACTTTGAAGAACATTTTGATTCCCAATTTCTTTTAATGTTTCTGCTTTATAGGTTGCTGTCGATCCTGTATAGCTCTCGGCCCGACGAGTAAACATACCAGTAACAACAACTTCTTCAATCTCTGCGGCATCCTCTTTTAAAATCACATTGATAATGTTTTTACCAGAATACTCGATTTCCTGACTTTCCATCCCCACGAACGAGAAAACAAGAGTCGGATTTTCCGTTCCATCAGCAACCGTAAGCGTATATTTACCATCCATATCAGTGGCAACCCCGATCGTCGTGTTTTTTATCCGGACGGTAACTCCCGGCAGTGGGGTTTTATAGATATCAACTACCTGTCCTGTAATTGTCAATGCATCTACAGGGGGACGTTGAACGTCTTTCTTGATCACGTAAACACCATCAAGAAC
>ENA-UEPG01001782-UEPG01001782.1-human-gut-metagenome-genome-assembly--contig:-NODE-1782-length-15475-cov-5.107417_pt1 | contig 15475 bp, 10 predicted proteins | sample MGYA00242893_ERZ507902 | MGnify/ENA primary metagenome ERZ507902 (study PRJEB26167, sample SAMN06115491) | human gut metagenome | host: Homo sapiens | place: China:Gansu | collected 2015-04-23... | reverse complement strand
AATAGAGGGGGATGAAGGAGATGATGACTAAATATATTGCTTGTATTTGTGAAGGTGGAGCTGAAACTGCAATAATGAATATGTTATTGGATTAAAATAAATTAATATTTTCAAGAGATGAATTGCTTGAAGGTGAAATACTTAAGACGAGAAAAGGAAAAGATTTTGAAACACGTTATTTGAAAAAGGATTTTGCAGGTAAGATAAAAGTATACAGAGTACTTGATTCAAGAAGAGAAAATTTTAAAATAAGTAAAGCATATCAACACAAAGTGGAAATTGTAAATGTTGTTACAGCGCCTGAGATAGAAATGCTGATAATTTGTAATGAAGGAAAATATCTGGATTTTGAGAAGAGAAAGAATATGTCACCAAGTGAATATTGCAAATCTATTTTGAAAATGAAAAATGTTAAAAGTGTTTCTTTTGTAAAAGAGTATTTTTCAGATATATCTGTGCTAGAAAAAAGTCTTTATGAATATAAGAGAATATCTAAGGTACGATACGATGAAAAAACAATTTATGATTTACTAATACTAAGAAAGAAGTGAACAAAATGGACAATTATTTACAGAAACTTAACATTAACGAAAAACTAAAAAAAGAAATAAATTCATACAGGGAGAGTTATCCTGTTAGTCATGAGTTATTGTACAGAATCCCTAAGCCAGATAATCTTTATTACGGAGATGAAATTTGGAATCAGGCGGTTACGGCATTACTTTGCGGGGAGAATATTTTGCTTGTGGGGCATAAGGCTACAGGAAAAAATATTTTTGCGGAAAATCTGGCAGCAGCTTTTGGAAGACCTAAGTGGGATATTTCTTTTCATGTAAATATGGATGCAGCGTCTTTAATAGGTATGGATACTTTTAGAAATGGAGAGGTAACTTTCAGACCGGGACCTGTTTACAGTGCAGCTAAGTCAGGCGGTTTTGCCATTCTTGATGAAATAAATATGGCGAAAAGTGAAGCAATGGCGGTACTACATGCAACTCTTGATTTTAGAAGAACTATTGATGTTCCAGGATATGACAGAATAGATTTGCATCCGGCAACAAGGTTTATTGCAACTATGAACTATGGATATTCAGGAACAAAAGAATTAAATGAAGCGTTGGTTTCAAGATTTGCGGTTATAAAAATGCCAATGATTTCTAAAGATAATCTTATAAAACTTATACAGGACAAATTTGAAACGATAAGTGAGCAGGCGGCAGAAGAATTTGCCAATGTTTTTCTTGATTTACAGAAGAAGTGTGAAAATTCAGAGATATCATCTAAGGCATTGGATATTAGAGGATTGCTTGATTCCATAGCATTAATGGAAAAAGGACTTGAAGTTCATACAGCACTTGATATGGGAATAACTAATAAGTCTTTTGATATGTACGAACAGACACTTATAAAGGACACTATAGGGGCAAGAATTTCAAAGAAGATTAAAACAGAGGATTTGTTTAAAAAGTAAATTATAAAAAAGATTTATTAAAAAAAATAATTAACTGAAATCTATTTAAAAGTAGATTTATTAAAAAAATAAGTTTATTAAAGAAAGTTTACTTAGAGAGAAGATTTGAACGAAAATGGAAGCAGATATAAGAGAAATAAAACGTGCAAAAAACTTTATATGGGCATCGGCAGAAGATTATGAACTTAATCCGTTATATTTGGCTTTTTCACCTGATGGCAAGGCGGATACATATTTAAATATCATAATTGGGTTAAGCTATAAATGGTACGATGGCGCTCAATTAGAAGAATTTTTCAATATGCTTGGTGGAAAGGACAAGGAGCTTTTTGAGGGTTTGTTTTGGATTGGACTTGAAAAGGTACTGTTTAAGAAAGAAAAAGGCCATCGTATGGCATTAACAGATTTGCGTGTTGAATATGCAAAGGAAACTGTTAGGCGATTTAAGAAATATACTGATAATTTACTAATTGAAAAAATAAGATACGGTTATTGCAGACAGATTTTAGGAAAAGAATCCAATTTGTCGGCTGAAGAGGAAGAGCTGTTAAGTGAATTTGATTTTTCAAACGATATGACAACAGAGCAGATAATAGGTAAAACTAAAAAGATATTGTCTGAGAAATTCTCTTATACACCGTCACTAAAGAAAAATAAGGAAGGAGTATATTTTCTTCAAAAAGTGTTGTCACCATTTCGGTCAGTTGGAAAAGTAAGTGCCACATATGTAAGAACAAAGAAGTACGATGAACCAACCGGCTTTAACGAAGGAAAAACAGGAGTTCTGAAAAAAGGGAAAAACTATCTTTTACAGTTTTCATTAAATGGAAATCCTAAATATGCCTTGGAATATGTTCAGTCAACTTTTGGTAAAAATATGTATAATGATTTTGAAAATCAAAGAATTGAAGAAAAATTATGTACAGGAAAGCACAAAGAAAGCCATCTCTTGTTTACAAAGGGCGAAAAATATAATTTAAAAGAACAAAGCAGAGAATTGCCTAAAAAAGAAATAAAAGAAATTTTGGAATTTAGAAGAGAATGCAAGAATCAGTACGAAAAGAACAAAGAATATTTTGAAAAAAACAGACCTGTATATAAGAATAGCATTAACAGACTTTCAGAACAGTTAAGGATAACTTTAGATAGCGAAAGAGAGATTTTTCCTTCAATGTCTAATCACGGAAAGATTAACGGTGGCAAAATTTGGCAGGCATTGTATGTTGATAATCCAAGAGTTTTTGAGAAAAAAGAGCAAGAGGATAAGTCAGGGTTTTCCGTTGATATAATGATTGACGGTTCATCATCAAGAAAGAATAGTCAGGAATTTATTGCCGCACAGGTTTACGTTCTTGCAAAAAGTCTTGAAAGATGCAATATACCTTGTCAGATATATTCTTATTGTAGTATTAGAGGCTATACTGTGCTAAGGATTTTCAAAGATTATAGTGAACAGAAAGCAGGCAAGGAAATATTTAAGTATGTTGCCGCAGGAAATAACAGAGATGGTTTGGCTTTAAAGGGAGCAGGTCATTTAATGGAACATTCACCTAAGGGAAAAAGAATACTTGTAGTTCTTACGGACGCAAGCCCCCAGGATGACCAAAGTGCAACGGAAGGTGCTTTTTACAAGAACAATGAATACACAGATGAATTGGCAATAAAGGACACGGAAAAGGAAATTCATAATCTAAAAAGTAATAACATTCAGGTTATAGGAATTTTTATGGGAAGTGAGAGGGGGACAATTGCAGCCAAAGAAATTTTTGGAAAAGATTTTGTGAAAATTGAGACCATTCATCAGTTTTCAGATACAGTTGGAAGAATATTGCAGGAAAAAATAAGAAATATAAATTAGATTATTAATTAGGTTGTTCATTAAATGTTTACAATTAGAATAAATTATCATAATATGTAATCACTAAAATAATTAGGTCAGTAGTGTGTTGCAAGTTAAAGACAGAAAAGGATAAGACAAATGAGTAAGTTTTGTGTTAAAAAGCCATTTTTCGTATTAGTGGCTGTAATCGTAGTTTTAATAATAGGTGGAGTCAGCTTAAGCAAAATGCAGACAGACCTTTTGCCGGATATGGAAGTACCATATTTGATTGTTGTTACAACAGAACCCGGTGCGTCACCTGAAAAAGTAGAAACAGATGTAACTAAGCCAATGGAAAATGCTCTTGGTGTAATTAGTGGCGTAAAGAATGTAACAAGTACATCATCAGAAAATTATGGTATTGTAATGCTTGAATTTGCAGACGATACAGATATGGATTCAGCTCTTGTAAAAGTATCAAATGCACTTGACAGTGTAGATTTTCCTGACGTATGTGGAAAACCTAACACCATGGAATTAAGTATGGATATGATGGCAACAATGTATGCCAGCATAAATTACGACGGAAAGAACATTAAAGACCTTACTACATTTTCAAAAGAGGTTGTAGAACCATATATTGAAAGACAGGACGGAGTTGCCAGTGTTTCAGTAGTTGGTGGAGTTGAGGATACAGTTGAAGTAAGACTTAATCAGAATAAAATAGACAAGATTAATAACAAGATTCTTGAAAAGACTAACAGCAAATTAGCAGATGCAGACAAGAAGATTAGTTCTGCCAAGTCTAAATTAAATAAGGCAGAAAGTGAACTTGCTGACCAGAAGAAAGCTTTAAAAGATAAGCAGTCAAGCACTAACAAACAGCTTGCTGAGGCCGATTCTAAGTTAACAGATGCAAAGGCAACAAAGATTGCATATGAATCATCTCTTAACAGTATGAAAGCAAGTCAGAGTGCCTTAGAAGCCGAAAAGAAAATATATGAAGATAACAAAATAGAAAAGAATTATAAAGAGATTAACAACACACTTGCCAATCTTAACAAGCAATATGGAAGTGTGGCAAAGACTATGAATGTTACAATCCCAAAAAGCGTTAAGGATGCAATTGATAATCCTGATGAATTGGAAGGCTTTAAGAAATGGCTTACAAATATGGGACAGAAAGATAAAGCTGAACTTATTACATTGGATAACTTAAAACAGATTTACAACATTGTTGAAGTTAGAATACCTCAGATTGATACAGAACTTGCCAATCTTAAAACTAAAATTTTAGCAGCAGAAAAGATGGTAGAGACTATCAATAGTAAGATGAAGGACATTGACAAGAATTATGTTAGTGTTCAGGAAGGAAGTCTTGAAGCTGCAGCAGGATTTGGCTCAGGTGATGCCCAGATGGAAGCAGGACAGTCAAAGATTGATTCTGCAAAAGAAGAACTTGAAAAATCAGAACAGGATTTAGAAAATTCAAGAAAGGCAGCAATTGAAAATTCAAATATTGATTCACTTTTAACACTTGATACATTATCACAGTTAATTATTGCACAGAATTTCTCGATGCCTGCAGGTTATATTGATGATAAGGAAGACGATCAGTGGCTTGTAAAAGTAGGTGAAAATTATACCAATGCAAAACAGCTTAAAAAGATGGTTCTTACAAGCGTAAAAGGCATTGGAAAAATCAAATTAAGTGATGTTGCAGACATTGTTACAATTGATAATGAAGGCGAGTCATATGCTAAGTTAAATGGTGAGGACGCTTTATTGTTATCAGCATTTAAGGCAAGTACAGCAAGCACAAGTACTGTTTCAACTAATTTGAAAAGCTCATTTAAAGAGTTAGAAAAACAGCATGATGGACTTACAATTACTCCATTAATGGATCAGGGTGAATACATAGTCTTTTATCTAGTCTTCTATTGGGAGAAATTCTTGCAATTATAGTTCTTGCATTATTCTTAAAAGATGTTAAGCCTACATTGGTAGTTGCTTTCAGCATTCCTTTTAGTGTACTTTTTGCAATTATCATAATGTATTTTACAAATATAACATTAAATGTAATGTCATTGGCAGGACTTTGTCTTGGCATAGGTATGTTGGTAGATAACTCCATTGTTGTTATAGAGAACGTTTATAGACTTAGAAACAGGGGAATTTCAGCACCTAGAGCAGCAGTTCAGGGAGCAAAACAGGTTGCAGGAGCAATTATTGCATCAACGCTTACAACAATCTGTGTATTCCTTCCAATGGTTTATACATCAGGAACAGTTAGCCAGTTAATGATACCTTTTGCATTTACTATTTCATATGCACTTATTGCATCATTAATAGTAGCACTTACAGTTGTACCGACAATTTCTTCAGTAGTACTTAGAAAGACTAAGGAACAGAACCATAGATTCTTTGACAAGGTTAAAGAGAAGTATGAAGTGGCATTGGAATTTTGCTTAAATCACAAGATAGTGCCGATTGGAATTTCAATTGTATTGTTGGCAATCTGTGTTGCAAAAGTGTTTAGTACAGGACTTGTATTAATGGATGATATGGAAAGTAATCAGATTTCCGCAACATTAACTTTTGACAAGACAATTGATAAAGATACAGCTTATGATACTGCAAGTCAGGTTATGGAAAAAATCCAAAAAGTAGACGGAGTATCAAAAGTAGGTGCAATGGATGGAAACACAGGGGCGGCAGTAATGTCCATGGGAAGTTCATCTAATAACTACACAAACTTCACATTCAGTGTTTTAACAGATGATAGTATTAAAACAACTAAGCAGTTTAGAAAGATTATAAAAGAGATTGAAACTAATACTAAAGACATAAAGTGCAAGGAATTTAAGGTAAGTTCTTCTGCAATGGGGGATATGTCAAGTATGCTATCAGGTGGTCTTGCAGTAAATATTTATGGAAAAGACCAGGACAAATTAATTTCCATTAGTGAAGACGTAATGGATATGGTTAAGAGCATTAAGGGAGCAAAAGAAGTTACTAACGGTATTGACGAGAAGGATAAGCAGATACATCTTCAGATTGACAAGAACAGGGCAGCAGCCAAGGGACTTACAGTTGCACAGATATATCAGCAACTTGTAGCACGTACAACAACTGACAAAGATTCCATAACACTTAATGTAGGCGATGATGATGTGGCAGTAAAAGTAGTTGATGAAACAGATAAGCTTACTTACGAAAATCTTATGAAGTCAAAGATTACAGCAACAACTTATGATGATACCGGAAAAGAAGTAAAGAAGAATTACAAGTTATCTGATTTTGCAACTATGAATATTGAAGACAGTGTAAATACAATCAAGAGAAAAAATCTTACACAGTATTTATCAGTAACTGCAGAAGTTGAGGATGGATATAATGCAACATTAATGTCCAGAGAACTTGAAAAGAAAATAAATGAATACAATATACCTGACGGTTACACAATTGAAATCGGAGGTGAATCAGATCAGGTTATGGATATGATTTGGCAGATGCTACAGGCTATACTTTTAGGAGCTATTTTGGTTTACCTTATTATGGTTGCACAGTTCCAAAGCTTATTGTCACCGTTTATTATATTCTTTACAATTCCTTTGGCATTTACAGGAGGAATGATAGGATTAATAATCTTTGGCCGGACTATTTCAGCCATGGCATTAATGGGATTTATGATCCTTATGGGAACTGTAGTAAACAACGGTATTGTATTCGTTGACTACACTAATAAGCTTCGTATCCAGGGACTTGATAAGAGAACAGCACTTATTGTAACAGGAAAAACAAGAATGCGTCCAATTCTTATGACAGCATTAACAACAATTCTTTCAATGAGTGTTATGGTATTTTCACAGGATGCGGGAAATGCAATGCAGAAGAGTATGGCAATAGTTGTAGCCTTCGGTCTTCTATATGCAACACTTATGACATTGTTCATAGTTCCTGTAATGTATGACATTCTCTACAGAAAACAACCAAAGGAAATTGATGTAGGAAGTGACTTAGATGAAATTCCTGATGAAACTTCAGAATACTTAGAGAGTAAAGAAAATGCTAAGGATTCAGAAATAGAAGATAATCAGTAATAAATCAGAAATAAAGGTTGAAATGTAGAATACAATATGTTAGCATAGTCACAAGATATTAGGGAGTAGTTCACAACTTAAGCAGTTGTTATACTTTTCGTCATCACGTTTAACAACCGGGAAGTATATTGAAATAGGAACGAGACTTTTATCGCATTATTTTGGTGCGAAAAAAAGTCTCGTTCTTTTTTTGCTTATCAAAAAAGTGAAAAGCATTTGAGATAATTATACGATATTAAAAATCGTGTAAAAATAGCACCAAAGAAAAAATAGGTTCAATATGAAAAATGGAGGTGCCAAAATGATTGAAAGTTGGAAAGTTGATTCTAACGAACTTATGAAAAAAATGAACGTTACAGAGAAAGGATTAAGCGATGAGCAGGTTTTACAAATAAGAGAAAAGGTTGGAGAAAACTTATTAGAGGAAGCAAAGAAGAAAAGTGTGCTACAGGTATTTTTAAGCCAGTTCTGTGATTTACTTGTTATTATTCTTATTATTGCGGCAGTTATATCTGCATTTTCTGAAAACCCTGAAAGTACAATTGTAATAATTGCAGTGCTTATAATGAATAGCATTCTTGGAACAGTACAGCATATTAAAGCTGAGAAGTCTTTAGAAAGTCTTAAACAACTATCTTCTCCAAGTGCAAAGATAATGAGAAATGGTATTAAAATTCAAATACCTTCTAAGGAAGTTGTGCCGGGTGACATTTTAGTGTTGGAAGCAGGAGATTTAATAGTTGCAGATGGAAGAATAATCAATAATTATTCTTTGCAGGTTAATGAAAGTTCACTTACAGGGGAATCAACCAATGTGGAGAAAACAGACAAAGCATTAGAAGGTGATATTCCACTGGCAGACAGAGTTAACATGGTTTATTCAGGAAGTCTTGTAGTTTATGGCAGGGCGGAAGTTCTTGTTACGGAAACAGGAATGAATACAGAAATAGGAAAAATAGCCGGCTTAATGAATAAAGCTAAAGAAAGAAAAACACCACTTCAAAAAAGCCTTGATCAGTTTAGCGGAAGACTGGCAATTGGAATTATGATTATTTCTGCGGTAGTTTTTGTTTTATGCTTAATTAGAAATGTTAGCCTTATAGATTCATTAATGTTTGCAGTGGCACTTGCAGTTGCTGCAATACCGGAGGCATTAGGCTCAATAGTAACAATAGTGCAGGCTATAGGAACAGGTAGGATGGCTTCTGAAAATGCCATAATAAAGGACCTGAAAGCAGTTGAAAGTCTGGGCTGTGTATCTGTTATTTGCTCGGATAAAACAGGTACATTAACACAGAACAAAATGACAGTTGAAAAGGTTTATGTGGACGGAGATATTATAAGTCCTAACCAGCTTGATTTGAAAAATCAATTACACAGAGACCTTGTATATAATGCAATATTAAGTAATGATTCATCAATAGTGGATGGAAAAGGAATAGGTGATCCTACAGAATATGCTTTACTTGAAATGTTCAGAAATATAAAAGTCGAAAATTTTAGAATTGAAAATGGTGGATGTAAGAAATTTGAAGATAGTACAGTTGAAAATAACGATTTTAACGAAAAAATGTTAGATGAAGAAGATGTAAGAAGAGCAATTCCAAGATTGCAGGAGATACCTTTTGACTCAGATAGAAAATTAATGAGTGTAAAATGTAAATTACACGACAAGGAAACAGTTCTTACAAAAGGTGCTTTGGATGTTTTGCTTAATAGATGCATTAAAATAAGAAAAAACAATCAGGTTAGAGAAATTTCTCAAAGTGACATAGAAGAAATCTTAAAAGTTAATGAGAAATTTTCAAATCAGGGATTAAGAGTTCTTTCTTTTGCTTACAAAGAAGCAGATGAGGATTTGACAATTGAAAATGAGAAAGATTTTATTTTCTTAGGCTTGATTGCAATGATTGATCCACCAAGAGAGGAGTCAGTTGAAGCTGTACAAAAGGCAAAAGAAGCAGGTATAAAAACAGTTATGATAACAGGCGACCACAAAATCACAGCCATAGCAATAGCAAAGAAAATAGGAATTTATAATGATGGAGATTTGGCAGTAACAGGTTTGGAACTTGATGAAATGTCAAATGAGGAATTATATGAAAAAATTAATAGAATATCAGTTTATGCCAGAGTCTCTCCTGAAAATAAAATACGAATAGTTGAAGCCTGGCAGAAACACGGCAATGTAGTTTCAATGACGGGAGACGGTGTAAACGATGCACCGGCACTGAAGAAAGCAGACATAGGTGTGGCAATGGGTATAACCGGAACGGAAGTTTCAAAAGACGCCTCATCAATGATATTAGCAGATGATAATTTTGCAACAATAATAAAAGCAGTGGCAAACGGAAGAAATGTATATAGAAACATAAAAAATGCCATAATGTTTTTATTATCAGGAAATATGGCAGGAATATTGTGTGTTTTATATGCATCAATTGTAGGACTGTCAATGCCGTTTACAGCAATACACCTTTTGTTTATAAATCTTCTAACAGACTCACTTCCGGCGATAGCAATAGGAATGGAGCCTTCAGATGATTCGTTATTAAAAGAAAAACCACGTAATCCAAAAGAAGGAATCCTAACAAAATACTTTATAATAAAAATAATGTTGCAGGGAGCACTGATAGGAATAGCGACAATGTCAGCATACTACATTGGATTGAAAACAAATACAGCCCTTGCTACCACAATGGCATTTGCAACACTAACTATAGCCAGACTATTCCACGGATTTAACTGCAGAGGAAAAGAAAGCATAAGAAAATTAAAACTGAAAACAAATCCATATCAAATAATGGCATTTGTGGCAGGAATAGCATTCATATCAATAGTATTGTTTGTACCACAATTACACGGGTTATTTGAAATAGCAGACTTTACGGCAGTAAACATATTGGAAATACTAGGGCTTGCGTTTGTGCCGACACTGATAATCCAAATAGTGAAGGAAATTTAGGCTTTTGGCAGAGTTGTACTTCCCACCCCACGGCTGAAAATTCTAACGAAAGCACGCTCCCGCTGCCTTCAGCTCGTAGCGGTACTAAGGGCTATTGGCAGAGTTGAATTTCCCACCCCTCGGCTGAAAATTCTAACGAAAGCACGCTCCCGCTGCCTTCAGCTCGTAGCGGTACTAAGAAGCTATGGCAGCTTCGCTACCCTACCTTCTAAGGACCGACGGCTTCAGAGCACTTTCTATTAGAATTTTCAGCCGTGGAGTGAAATACAATAGTGCAAAAAAAGAGTTAAAATCCTATTGGTTAAGTAGAGAAAAAAGGGTATACTATTATTGGTACAAAAGGTATGTCTTTTCAGATCTTGCAGAAAAACTTTTGGACGCAAACAATAGGCGGATTCTCGAAATTTTGCGAGTATAGTGTAAAGCGATAAACCTACTGTTTGAGCCGTAGGCGAGTTTAGGTTTTCGCTTTGCAATAGACGACGGAGCAAAATGAGATGAATCAACGTGTTTGCAACAAAAGTTTTTCCGCAAGGAGAAAGGCATGATTTGAAAGGAGGTCATTTTATGGCAGTATTACATTTAACAAAAGAAAACTTTGAAAGCGAAGTTTTAAAATCTGATAAAAAAGTTTTGGTTGATTTTTGGGCAACTTGGTGTGGACCATGTCAGATGGTTTCTCCTATTATTGAAGAGTTAGGAGAGGAATTAACTGATGTTAAGGTTTGCAAGGTTGATGTAGACAAGGAACCTGAAATTTCTATTCAGTATAATATTATGTCTATTCCAACATTAATTGTTTTTGAAAATGGTGAGATAGCAAACAAGACTATTGGTGCCTGCACAAAGGATGAAATTTTAGATTTATTAAAATAATTTGATAACGATTTAGTAAGGAAGGATTTCATTATGCTTATGTACGATATTGTAATTATAGGAGCAGGTACAGCCGGAATGTCAGCAGCGATTTACGGTGTGCGTTCAGGCAAGAAGGTTTTGCTTTTGGAAGAGAAGAATTATGGTGGTCAGATTGTGAACACTCCTGAAGTTGAGAATTATCCGGGAATAATTAAGACATCAGGTTTTGAGTTTGCCACAAATCTTTTTAATCAGGCAAAAAGTCTTGGTGCCGAAATTAAGTATGAAAAAGCTGTGGAAATTAAAAATAATGGAGTTTTGAAAGAAGTTATTACAAATAAAGAAACTTACGAAACAAAAGCTATAATTATTGCCACAGGTGCAAAAAACAGATCATTAAAACTTGATAAAGAAAAAGAACTTATTGGTTCAGGTGTTTCATATTGTGCAACTTGCGATGGTATGTTTTTTAGAGGCAGAGATGTTGCAGTAGTAGGTGGTGGGAATACAGCATTAGAAGATGCAATGTTTCTCTCAAACTATTGCAATAAGGTATATATTATTCACAGAAGGGACAAACTTCGTGGTGAAGAAAAAATTGCAAAAGCAATATCTGAAAAAGATAATATTGAAATGGTTTGGAACAGCAATGTTGTAAAATTAATAGGCGACGATAAGGTTGAAGGAATCACTGTAAAAAATTCAGTTGATGGTTCAGAAAAAGATATTCAGGTTTCAGGTCTTTTTATTGCAGTAGGTCAGGAACCGGACAATTATGATTTTGAAGAAGTTGTGGAACTTGACGACAAAGGTTATGTTGTTGCAGGTGAGGATTGCAAAACAGAATCAAGAGGAATTTTTACGGCGGGTGATTGTAGAACAAAGAACGTCCGTCAGCTTACAACGGCAGCCAGCGATGGAGCAGTTGCAGCAATAGGTGCCTGTGAATATATTGATAGTGAATTAGACACTAAAAATACTAAATAATAATTAGTGAAAAAATGGAATTAGATTCATAAAAATAACAGTTTACGGGCAACTGAAAAAGTAGTATCATTATTCTTCGGGTAAAAAATAATTTTGAAAGGTACGGAAGAATGATATCAGTAAAAGAAGCAACAAAAAACTACATTAATGGCGGAAAAGGAAAAACAACAATGCCACTTGGAAGAATGTTTGTATTAGCATTTTTGGCAGGTATGTTTATTGCTTTAGCCGGAACAGCAGCAACAATAGCTTCATCAACGGTCACTAATTCATCAGTTGCAAAAGTTATAACATCATTAGTATTCCCGGCAGGACTTGCCATGGTAATTATTAATGGAACAGAATTATTTACAGGAAATAACTTATTGATTATGTCTGTATTGTCTAAGAACATTACAGTAGGACAGATGTTAAAAAACTGGATAGTCGTTTACATTGGAAACTTTGTAGGTTCAATTTTTGTTACAGGATTTTTCACATTAGGAAACATTTATTCAATGTTTAATAGCAGTGTTGCAAAAAGCGTAATTTCAATTGCAACAACAAAGTGTAATTTAAGTATTCAGGAAATGTTTTTTAGGGCGATTTTGTGTAACATCCTTGTATGCGTTGCAGTAATGATGGCAGCAACATCCAAGACAGTAGGAGGAAAGATTATAGGTCTATTCCTTCCAATTATGGTATTCGTAATCTGCGGATTTGAGCATAGTGTAGCCAATATGAGTTACATTTCAGGTGGTCTTTTTTCAAAGATGGCATATGGAAACCTTGGCTTGGAAACAGCGGGACTTACATGGTTTAATTTTATTGTAAAGAACCTTTTAGTTGTAACAATCGGTAATATTATCGGTGGTTGCGCAACAGGTATTGCATATTGGTTCTCATACTATCGTAAGCAGGACTAATAACTTATAAACAGCGGAAAATCAGGCTGATAAAGTGTAAAAATAATAAATAAAGCAAAGATAATATCCCATATCAGAAATTCAAGTTTTGGAGTAAGGTATGGGATATTATAATTTTCAATTAAATGTGCTGTTATAAAAAAGGCAACACAAACACTAATAATAAAAGATAAAATATCAAGAAAAAGAATCGGCTTGCCGGTAAACACAGTATAAGTGTAAAACCACATTGGAATAAGAATCATGCCTGAAAGAATGCCAATAACTGCAGAAGGAATGTAAGTTTTGAATTTTTTTCCAAAAATAAAATACCCAATAAGAATCCAAACAGACATAGGGAAAAACAACAACTTCAAATGCTCCCATACACTTTCGTTAATGGGAGAAAAAATCCCAACAAACAGACTTTCCCCTGACCATTCATAAACAAAGTGCAACAGAGTGCCTGTAATAATAGTGAAAACAGCACCAATAATAAGAAAAATATTTAAACGCCTGTACATAAAAACTCCAATCTAATCATATAATATTTTTAATCTTCTAAATAATCATATGCAGAAAATGGAAAAATATGCAGGGAAGAGGAATGTATTTAAATAATAGGAAGATATATATGCGAAAAAGAATTATGTTATAAATAATAATGCACAATATGGCTGGAGAAAAAATATGTTATAAAAAGTATGATATTTAAATTATAATAGTTAAAATAGTTTAGTGAGTTAAAATAGTTAAAATAGTTTACGAATAGGACTTGACATAAGGAGAAAGATACTTCATAATTATAAGGATAATAAACAATTATTATACAAATAATCCAGTAAGGGCTAGTACTGGTTTCGACAGGGGCTTGGAATCTGGTGAAGCTATCCGCAGGGAGATGCGTTAAATCACAACTTAAAATTAAACGCTGAAGATAATTTAGCTTACGCTGCCTAATTAAAGGCAGCTGTCAATCCCGGAAGGCCTACGGTCCGGACATTGGCATCGACTTTAGTAGGGAACCCTAAATATTAAGCTTTGCGTATTTAGGAGTACTATGAAGCTACCAAGAGTTATAGGATGTTAGTTTTCGATAACTTGAGGGAAATTCAAACAACTGACTATGATAGTAGAAGAACAGGGGAAAGGTTTTTGGACACGGGTTCGACTCCCGTCTAGTCCACTCTTAGTCATAAGGAGGGACCCGCTCGAAGAGTGGGAGGATACCTTATGACACGAAAAAGACACTTGTAAACGAAAGTTTGTAAGGTGTCTTTTGAGATAAAAGCAACGGCATTGTATGTTATTAGAGTGATATACAGTGTCGTTATTTTTATGGTATAATGCGGATATGAATTTAACAAATCGGAATTTGATGATATATAGAGAGGAAAAGGTAATGAAAGTAATTGCAATTGCTGCCGTAACAGCAGGTGGAAAAACAACGGTTGTCAATGAAATAAAGCAAAAATTGAAAAATATCAAGTCTCTGCATTTTGATGATTATTCTTTTGAAGGTGAAGTTGACGATTTTTATGCTTGGGTAATGAACGGGGCAGATTACAATGTATGGAATTTGAGCCCGTTAATAAAAGACATTCTAGAAATTAAGAAAAATGAAAAGTGTGACTACCTGTTGTTAGATTATCCTTTTGCATATTGTCATAATGAACTAAGTAAATATATCGACTGTGCTATTTTTATAGATACACCATTAGATATTGCAATGGCGAGAAGAATACTTCGAGATATGAAGGACGCTACTGCTGAAGAAATACGATATGATATGGATATGTATCTTAAATATGCCAGAGTCGCTTATGTTCAAATGCTGAAAGATATATTGCCATCATCAGATTATGTAATTGATGGAACCAAAGAGTTAGATGATAAAATTCAAGAAATAATAAACATAATATCTACGTTATAATTTTTAATTTCCGTAGATGAAATATAACTTCCAGAACCCAGCCGCTATGTGTCTGTTGTAGTACTTTGTGCTACTTGTGGTTCTGTCAGTGACGCGCCAGAAAAAGTAAATGCTTGCTTCGCAGTAGCTTCCTTTTTCCTTGAGCACGGCAAATCCCAATTTGGAGAATTGAAAAAAACGGAATTTACCTATTAAGACATATAAACTCTTGACAATAAAGCTCCTATATAGTATGTTTTTAATAAACTACTATATAGGAGCTTTTGTATGGAAATGAATGGAGGATTTCTTGTCACAAAAATAAAACAGCTTGGAGACCGGATTTTTGAGAAGATTCTCAGTGAAAAGAATATTGATGCGTTTAATGGAGCCCAGGGACGTATTCTTTATGTGCTGTGGCAGGAGGATGGTATCTCAATCAGGTCACTCTCGACTAAATGCGGATTAGCGATAAC
>ENA-UEPG01001779-UEPG01001779.1-human-gut-metagenome-genome-assembly--contig:-NODE-1779-length-15502-cov-3.038314_pt1 | contig 15502 bp, 13 predicted proteins | sample MGYA00242893_ERZ507902 | MGnify/ENA primary metagenome ERZ507902 (study PRJEB26167, sample SAMN06115491) | human gut metagenome | host: Homo sapiens | place: China:Gansu | collected 2015-04-23... | reverse complement strand
CAGCAAAGCGCCGGTGGAGCCGGCAGAAATGAAAGCGTCTCCCTCTCCGTTTTTCAGCATGGTCAAACCTACCGTCAAAGAGGAATCCTTTTTCCGCTTAAAGGCCGTGGCCGGATCATCGCAAATTTCCACAATCTCAGTGGCATTTACGATCTCTACACCCTCCGGCAGCAGGCCTGCCAGACAGTCACGAATCGCATTCTCCTGCCCTACCAGTACAATTTCGGCGCCGGTTTGGGTGTGGGCCGCCAATGCACCCTCTACGATCGCTTTAGGCGCGTTGTCGCCGCCCATGGCGTCTATGATAATTTTCATTGCTTCCTCCTTTCAGGGGAACACGCTCCGTCCAATGGCCGAAGCATTTTCTTTTCGCTCAGGCCAGAATATCGGCCTTTTTCATTTCCAGAATTTCCAGTGCACGCTGGGAAATTTCAGCGTTCTTGTTCCGCTTGCCCTTTACAAAGTGGTCCAGCGGCGGGATGATGCCGAAGTTGACGTTCATGGGCTGGAAGTCGGTGACGCTCTCGTTGCTGACATAGCGCGCCAGGGCGCCGACGGCGGTCTCCTGGGGGAAGTCCACGGGGGGCCTCCCCTCCAGCCGCCGGGCCAGCTCCACGGCGACCAGGAAGCCGGAGGCGGTGGACTCCACGTACCCCTCCACGCCGGTGATCTGCCCGGCGAAGCAGACGCGGGGCTCCTTCTTCACCCGGTAATAGCGGTCCAACAGCCGGGGGGAGTCCAGATAGGTGTTGCGGTGCATGACGCCGTAGCGCACGAACTCGGCGTTCCTGAGGGCGGGGATCATGGAGAACACCCGCCTCTGCTCCGGCCATTTCAGGTGGGTCTGGAAGCCCACCAGATTGTAGATGGTGCCGTCGGCGTTGTCGCGGCGGAGCTGCACCACGGCGAAGGGCTCCTTTCCGGTCTTGGGATCGTTCAGGCCCCGGGGCTTGAGGGGGCCGTAGCACAGGGTCTGCTTCCCCCGGCGGGCCATGACCTCCACGGGCATACAGCCCTCGAACACATGCTTGTCCTCAAAGCCGTGAACCTCCGCCTCCTGGGCGGCGCACAGCTCGGTCCAGAAGGCGTCGTACTCCTCCTCCGTCATGGGGCAGTTGATGTAGTCCGGGGTCCCCCTGTCGTAGCGGGAGGCGAAGAAGGCGCTGTCCATATCCACGCTCTCGAAGGTGACCAGGGGGGCCGCCGCGTCGTAGAAATTGAGGGTGCGGCTCTCAGGGAAGAAGGCCCGGATGGCCTCCGCCAGCGGGTCGGAGGTCAGGGGACCGGAGGCCACGATCACGTTCCCCGACTCCGGAATCCGGGTGACCTCCCCCTCCTCCACTGTGATGAGGGGGTGGGCGCGGAGCTTCTCTGTCACCGCACGGGCGAACCCGTGGCGGTCCACCGCCAGGGCGCCCCCCGCCTCCACCCGGTGGGCGTCGGCGCAGGACAGGATCAGGGAGTCCATGCGGCGCAGCTCCTCCTTGAGCAGGCCCACCGCGTTCTCCAGCTGATCCGAGCGCAGGGAGTTGGAGCACACCAGCTCCCCGAACCACTCGGTATGGTGGGCGGGGGTCATTTTGGCGGGCTTCATCTCCCGCAGGGTGACGGGGACGCCCCGCCGGGCGAGCTGCCACGCGGCCTCCGAGCCCGCCAGGCCCGCGCCGATTACGATGACTGGTTCCATGGGTTCCTCCTTGTGTGGGACTCAGCGGATGAAGTGGGTGCGCAGAGGCTCCTCCCGCTCCGGCAGGCCGTATTTCTCCCGGCCCAGGGCGATGCTCTTGACCAGGAAGGCCATGTTCCGGGCCAGGGTGCGCATGGTCTGGAGGCCCTCGGCGTCCTGGGCCGCCTCGCCGGGCAGGCGGCCGTGGATGCTGTTCCAGTACTGGCTGGAGGCCACCGGCATGCCGCTGATGGTAAAGAATTTGTTCAGCTCGTCAAAGGTGGAGGACAGGCCGCCCCGCCGGGCCGCCGCCACGGCGGCCCCCACCTTCATGGTCTTGTCAAAGGGGGTGGAGTAAAACAGCCGGGTCAGCAGGGCCACCAGGGTGGCGTTGGCCGAGGCGTAGTACACCGGGCTGCCCACCACCAGCCCGTCGCAGGCCTCCAGCTTGGGGGCCAGCTCGTTCACCAGATCGTCGAACACGCACCGGCCCAGCCCGGCGCACTTGCCGCAGGCGATACACCCCCGGATAACCCGGTTTCCCACCTGCACCCGCTCGGTCTCCAGACCCTCGGCGGCAAACACGGCCTCCATCTCGTCCAGGGCGGCGGCGGTATTGCCGTTGGGCCGGGGACTTCCGTTGAGCAGCAGAATCTTCATGCCAACACGCTCCTTTTCCAAATTACACGCCCATACACCACCCCACCAGGGCGATGATTGCCAAGTGGGCGGGATAGAAGGCGTAAAAGAACCACTTGGGAATCCGGATGCCGGAGTGGGTGCGGCAGAGGATCAGCGGCAGGGCCAGCAGGCCGAAGATCGTCCAGTTGACGGCGTGGCCGCCCACCACCAGGGCCAGGGGATCCTCCAGGGAGCCGCCCCACAGGGCGGGAAGCCAGAACAGGATGTACAGCCCCGCCAGCAGGGCGGGTTTGTTCCGGCAGCAGTAAAAGACCAGCATCAGAATGACGCCGTTGTAGTTGTAGTCAAAGCTTCCGAAGGCCAGCACCAGAACACCCAGCACAAAGAGCCACCAGCGCCGGGTGGTCAGCCTCCACATGGCCAGCAGGCTGAGGAAGAGGGTGAAGAAGATGTTCCAGTTGGTCAGGTTGCCCAGGATGTCGTCGGCGTTGAAGGCGAGAATCCAGAAGGGCTGGGACACCACGGCGAAAATCGCCAGCCGCCCCAGGTAGCGCCTGATGTCGTGGGTGTAGAGCAGGCCCACCGTCATACAGTAGCAGAACAGGGGGAAGGCCAGCCGGCCGATCCACCGGAATATGGGCGTCTCCGGGAAGAAGGCCCCGCCAATGTGATCCAGCAGCATGGCGGCAATGGCGACCAGCTTGAGCAGGTCGGTGTCCAGGTTGGTGCGCAGCTTTCTCTCTTGGGTTTCCATGATCTCATTCCTCCGGTATTTCAACTGAGTCTGCCGTCAGGGGGAATCCCTGACGGCTTCCACCGGTGGAAGCGGGCCTCAGGCCTCGCTTTTGGTCTTGGCCGCGGCTTTTTTCGCCGTCGGTTTCTTTGCCGCCGTCTTCTTGGGAGCGGCGGTTTTCTTGGCGGCCGCCGTCTTCGCGGCCGGCTTTTTGGCGGCGGTCTTTTTGGCCGCCGCCTTTTGGGCGGGCTTCTTCTCCTCCTCGGGAGGGGCGCCCTCTGCCGGGCTCTCCGCGGAGGCGGCCTTTTTCTTGTAGCCCCGCTGATCCTCGGGCAGGAAGTTGGGGCACTCCGGGTTGATGCAGAAGGGCTTCTTGAACCCCCGGCCCGACTTCTTGAACAGGGTGTGGCCGCACTCGGGGCAGGTCTCCTTCACCGGCACGTCCCAGGTCATGAAGTCGCACCGCTTGGCCTCGTCCTTGCTGGAGTTGTTCTCGCAGCCGTAGTAGGCGTATCCCCGCTTGGAGGTCTTTTTGAGGATCTTGCCGCCGCACTTGGGGCACTTGCCGGGCATCTCGATGACGATGGGCTGGGTGTGGTCGCACTCCGGCCAGCCGGGGCAGGCCAGGAAGCGGCCGAACCGGCCGGACTTGTACACCAGATTGCGCCCGCACTTGGGGCAGATCACGTCGGACACCTCGTCGGGTACCTTGATGCGCTCGCCGTCCAGATCCGCCTCGGCCTTCTGGAGCTCCTGCTCAAAGTCGCCGTAGAAGTCGCCCAGCAGGCTCTTCCAGTCCACCTTGCCGGTCTCCACCTCGTCCAGCCGCTCCTCCATAGTGGCGGTGAAGGCGGTATCCACAATGTCGGTGAATTTGTCCTTCATCAGGCCGGTGACCACCTCCCCCAGGGGGGTGGGGCGGAGGTTCTTGCCCTCCTTCACCACATACTCCCGGTCCAGGATGGTGGAGATGGTGGGGGCGTAGGTGGAGGGGCGTCCGATCCCCTTCTCCTCCAGGGCCCGGATCAGGGTGGCCTCGGAGTACCGGGCGGGGGGCTGGGTGAAGTGCTGCTCCTTCCGGGTCTCCTTCAGCTCCAGGGGCTCCCCCTCCCGCAGATCGGGCAGAGGGGACTGGGGAGCCTCCTCCTCGTCGTCCCGCCCCTCCTCATAGACGGCGGTAAAGCCGGAGAACTTCAGTTCCGAGTGGCTGGCCCGGAAGGTATAACCGGCGGACTGCGCCTCGATGGAGACGCTGTCATACACCGCGCTGGCCATCTGACAGGCCAGGAAGCGGCTCCAGATCAGCTTATAGAGGCGGAACTGCTCGCTGGTCAGGTCCTTCTTGATGTCCTCCGGCACCAGGTTCACATCGGAGGGCCGGATGGCCTCGTGGGCGTCCTGGGCGTTGCCCTTGGACTTGTAGTGGCGGGCCTGGGGAGGATAGTACTCCCGGCCGTAGCGGTGCTCGATAAAGCCCTTGGCCGCGGCAATGGCCTCCTCGGACAGGCGGAGGGAGTCGGTACGCATATAGGTGATCAGACCCACCGTTCCCTCTCCAGTGATGTCCACGCCCTCATAGAGCTGCTGGGCGATGGACATGGTGCGGGCGGGGGTCATATTCAGCTTGCGGGAGGCCTCCTGCTGGAGGGTGGAGGTGGTGAAGGGGGGCGCGGGGTTGCGCAGCTTGTCCTGCCGCTTCACCTTGGAGACAGTGAAAGGCTGGCCCGACACCGCCTGGATCACAGCGTCCGCCTCCGCCTCGCTGTGCAGCTCCATCTTCTTCTCCCGACCGTGGAACATGGCCTGGAACCCGCCCAGATTGGGGCGCACCCGGCCCAGATCGGCCTGGATGGACCAGTACTCCTGGGGCTGGAAGGCGCGGATCTCCTCCTCCCGCTCCACGACCAGGCGGGTGGCAACCGACTGCACCCGGCCGGCGGACAGCCCCCGCCGGATCTTCTTCCACAGCAGGGGGGAGAGCTCATAGCCCACGATCCGGTCCAGGATGCGCCGGGCCTGCTGGGCGTCCACCAGGTTCTGGTCGATGGCCCGGGGGCTGGCGATGGACTCGTTGACCACCTTTTTGGTGATCTCATTGAAAGTCACCCGATAGGTCTTGTCATCGGGGATGCCCAGCAGCTCCTTCAAATGCCAGGAAATGGCCTCTCCCACCCGGTCGGGGTCGGTGGCCAGATAGACCCGGTCGCTCTTTTTGGCCGCCTTTTTCAGGTCGCTGATCACATCCTCCTTCCCTTTGATGGGCTGATAGTTGGGGATGAACCCGCCCTCGATGTCCACGCTCATCTTGCTCTTGGGCAGGTCCCGGACGTGGCCCATAGACGCTTTCACTTCATAGCCCGGACCAAGGTACTTCCCGATGGTCTTTGCCTTGGACGGGGACTCTACGATCACCAGATCAGTTTTTGATGCCATTCTGCAATGACCTCCGAATTAGCAATATGAACCGCGGCGCTGCCGCGTGAAAGAAATAATACTGGGACAGAACTCCGCCTGCCTCTCACTCCTCCAGCTCCACCAGCGGGGAAAACCGCTTCCCGGGGTGCTCCCGGGCGGCTCCGTCTACCTGGAGCATGGTGAGGGCGGACAGCACCCGGCGGGCCGGGATCTGGGTCTCCTCCACCAGCTCATCTGCGGTACTCGTCTTCTTCCGTCCCGCCATGGCCCGGAGCAGGGTCAGCTGGTCGTCTGTAAAGCGGGAGCGCTGCTCCCCCCGCGGGACCCGCTCCAGGTCTGGAGCCCCGTCCTCCGGGGGGCCGCCGGGAGCGGGAGCCTCCTCCCGCTCCTCCTCCGGCCCGGTCTCCTCCGGGCCTTTCCGGCTCCGGAGCTGCTCCAGCCGCTGCTGGGCCGCCTCCGGTGGCAGCGGGGCGGACTGTGCCAGCTTCTGAGGAAAGCGGAGCCAGTACTCCTCCAGGATGTCCTGGGTGCAGGTCACCGGGCGGGCCCCCTGCCGGAGGAGCCAGTTGGGGCCCTCGCTCCTGGGGGCGTCGATATTCCCCGGCACCGCGAAAATATCCCGGTCCTGGTCCATGGCGTGCTCGATGGTCTTCATGGTCCCGCTGAACCGGGCGCACTCCACCGCCACCACCCCCAGGGACAGCCCGCTGATGAGGCGGTTGCGCACTGGGAAGTGCTCCGCCTTGTGGCGTGTGCCGGGCGGGTACTCGCTGATGAGCGCTCCGGCCGCCGCCACATCCTCATACAGAAAGCGGTTCTGGCTGGGGTAGGGCACGTCCACCCCGCCCGCCAGCACAGAGACCACGAGTCCGCCGCCCTTGAGCGCACCCTTCAGGGCGGTAGAGTCGATCCCCTGGGCAATGCCGGAGACCAGCAGGGCCCCGCCTCGGGCCAGCTCCAGGCCCAACTGGGCGGCCACCCGCTCCCCATAGGGTGAGGGATCCCGGCTGCCCACCACGCCGATGGCCGCCTCCTCATCGAAGCGGAACACCCGGCCCCGAATGTACAGCACCGCCGGCGGCGCCGCGATCTCCCGCCGGCGGCCGGGGTAGTCCCCGTCCTGGAGGGTCATCACCCGCAGTCCCAGCCGGTCGCACTCCCCCAGGATCCGGTCTGCCTCGTCCATCCTCTTCTCCCGGAGGGACGCCCGGGCCGCGGCGGGCAGCTCCGGGATCTGATCGTACTGCTCCGAATCGGCGTAAAACGCCCGCTCCGGCGTGCCGAAGTACTCCAGCACCCGGAGCACGCCCCTGGGTCCCAGTGCCTTCCTTGTAGTCAGCCAGATCCAGTCCTGAAGCATGAGGCGCCCTCCTCTCATAGAATATCTTTACAACCGCCGTTGTTCTGTGGTACGCTTAGGGCACGAAATGGGGGGATCTCTGTGAGAATTGCCAGTCACGCACCGTCCCGAAGCGCCGGTCTCCGGGCCTGGGTGGTCTGCCTGGGCTGCGGGCTTGCCCTGTTCACAGTGATGGGACTGGGGGTCAACGCCTTTACGGTCTATCAGCCCTATCTGCTCCGCGTCCACGGCTTCACCAACGCCCAGGGCTCCTGGATCACCACGGTCCGGAGCCTGTTCGCCCTGCTGTCCATGCTCACCGTGGACCGGCTGTGCCGCCGGCTGGGCCTACGGAACACCATGGTCCTGGGAATGGCCTGCTTTGTGGGCTCCTATCTCCTCTTCGGCTTTGCCCGCGGCTTCTCCGCCTACTGCGGCGGGGCGGTCCTGTCCGGCCTTGCCTATGGCTACGGGGGGATGATCCCCCTCACCCTGGTCATCTCCCGCTGGTTCCCCACCGGCCGGGGCTTCGCCCTGGGGATGGCCGCCGCAGGCAGCGGGATCTCCACCATCTTTGCCCCGCCCCTCATCACCGGGGCCATCCAGGCCCTGGGGCTGTCCGCCGCCTTTCTCTGGGAGGCGGCCGCCGGAGTGCTGCTCACCCTGCTGGTGCTTCTTTTGGTGTGGGACTCCCCTGACTGCCCGGAGCTTCAGCGGGCCGGGGACTCCGCACCCGGAGGCCGGGGGGAGGGGCTGAGCCGCCCCCTCCTGGGGATGGTGCTCCTGTCCGCCTTTCTCACCGGCGGTCCCTGCGGACCGGGCTTCTCCCATCTCACAGTGCTGTACACCTCCGCCGGCTTCTCCAGCGGAACGGCGGCCCTGCTCATGTCCTATCTGGGGCTTGTCCTCATCGCCGCCAAGGTGCTCTACGGATGGCTCAGCGACCGCCTGGGCAGCCGGATGGCCAACAGCCTGATCTTCGGCGTCTTTCTGGCCGGCTTCGCCCTGTGCTGTCTGGCTCCCACCCGGAGCCTCCCACTGGCCGCCGCCGCCATCACCCTCACCGGGCTGGGGATGCCTCTCTCCTCGGTCACCCTCTCCGTGTGGGCGGGGGATCTGAGCGCACCGGAGGACTATGACCGGCTGGTCAAGTGGCTGTCCTCCGCCTATATGCTGGGCTCCCTGGTCACAGGGCCGGTCCCCGGCCTGCTGGCCGACCGCTTCGGCGGCAGCTATGTCCCCGCCTATGGGCTGTTCCTGTTCTTCCTGCTGATCTCCATGCTGCTCATCCAGACCGTCTACCGGCGGACTGGGGTGGGCGGCAGGCCCCAGCGCTGAACGCTCCGGCGCATCCGGCTCCCAGAGCCCGGGCGCGCCGTCTGTTTACTCCTCCAGCCCGCCCTGACGGACCATTTCCCATAGGACGACGGAGGCCGCCGCAGCCGCGTTGAGGGACTCACAGCGGCTCCGCATGGGGATGCGGATGGTCTGGCCGCTGCGGTCCAGCAGGCTCTGGGAGACACCCCGGCCCTCGCTGCCGATGATCACCGCGCACCGGCCCAGACCGGCCTGCTCCAGCGAGACCGTATCCGCCCGCAGAGCGGTGGCGTACAGCGGCAGGCCGGACCGCTCCAACAGCGCGCACAGCTCCTCCGGCCCGGCCTCCCACACAGGGAGCCGGAAGCAGGCGCCCATAGAGGCCCGCACCGTCTTAGGCCCGTATGGATCGGCGCAGCCGTTCACCAGCAGAAGGCCGTCCGCCCCGAGGGCGTCGGCGGTGCGCCAGATGGTCCCCACATTTCCCGGGTCCTGCACCCCGTCCAGCACCAGATACCGGCGGCCCTCCAGCCGCTCCGGCAGAGTGGTCTCCGGCAGGCGGGCCAGAAACAGCGCGCCCTGGGGTGTATTCATCGGGGAGATGGTCTCCATCACATCCTGGGGCACCTGGATGGCCCGGACGCCCTGGGGCAGTTCCGGGACCTGCGCTCCCTCGGTCACCACGACCGTGGTGAGCGGGGCCTCCCAGCACAGCGCCTCCTCCAGCAGCTTGACGCCGTCCCCCAGGTACTCCCCAGCCTCCCGGCGGGCCCTGGCACTGCCCGAGGACAGCTTCCTGATTTTCATTAAAAGTGGGTTCTTCCGGCTGGTGATCCGCTCCATTATAACCGCTCCAGTCGCACGTTTTCTGTGGGAGCCCAACTGCCGCGTCGGCCCAGACCATCCGCCCGCCTTCGACTTCTGCGCAGAAAAGCATACCAATAGGAATAATTTCCATTGGTATGCCTTTCCAAATCGTCAGTCCAAGGGTCTCATGTTGGAGATCTCCCGTTTCATTGCGTTCAAATCTAATCTGTCTCCGGACCTGTCCAAACTCAATACAGCTTGGCGCCGGCAGGGATCCGGTCATCCACCATCAGCAGGTTCAGGCCCTCATGGCCGTCCTCCTCATGTACGGCGGAGATTAGCATTCCCTCCGAGGCGATGCCCATCATCTTGCGGGGCGGCAGGTTGACAATGGCGATGGCCGTCTTGCCCACCAGCTCCTCGGGCTCATAATACACATGGATCCCGCTGAGGATCACGCGGTCCTTTTCGGAACCGTCGTCCAGCACGAACTTCAAAAGCTTCTTGCTCTTGGGCACGGCGGAGCACTCCTTGATCTTCACCGCCCGGAAATCGGACTTGGAGAAGGTCTCAAAATCCACCTCTTCCTCAAACAGAGGCTCGATCTTCACCTTGGAGAAATCGATGGCCGCCTCCTTCTTCTCCTCCTGGGCGGCGGAGGCCTTGGCCTTGGCGGGGACGTCCGTGGGCTTCATGGTGGGGAAGAGGATGACCTCCCGGATACTGTCCGAGTTGGTCAGCATCATCACGCACCGGTCGATACCGATACCCAGGCCGCCCGTGGGGGGCAGGCCGTACTCCAGGGCTGTGATGAAGTCATCGTCCATCATGCCGGCCTCGTCGTCGCCCTTGTCCCGCAGCTCCACCTGCTTCTGGAAGCGCTCTCTCTGGTCGATGGGGTCGTTGAGCTCAGAGAAGGCGTTGCCCATCTCACTGTGGCAGATGAACAGCTCGAACCGCTCGGTGAGGCGGGGATCCTTGGGGGAGCGCTTGGCCAGGGGGGACACATCCACCGGGTGCATGGTGATAAAGGTGGGCTGGATCAGCTTCTCCTCCACCTTCTGGTCGAAGCACTCGTACAGGGCGTTGCCCCAGGTCTTTTCCGCCGTCTCGGGCAGCTCCACGCCAATGGACTTGGCGGCCGCCACGGCCTCCTCGTCGGAGGTGATGGCCATAAAGTCGATGCCGCAGTACTGCTTCACCGCCTCGTGCATGGGCAGGCGGGGCCAGCCGGGGGTCAGATCCAGCTTCTCACCCTGCCACTCCAGCTGATAGGTGCCCAGCAGCTTCTGGGCGGCGGAGGTGAGCAGATCCTCAAACAGGTCCATCATATCGTTGAAATCGGCATAGGCCTGATACAGCTCGATGGTGGTGAACTCCGGGTTGTGCTTGGGGTCCATACCCTCGTTGCGGAAGATGCGGCCGATCTCATACACCCGGTCCATGCCGCCCACAATGAGCCGCTTCAGGGGCAGCTCAGTGGCGATGCGCATATACATATCGATATCCAGGGTGTTGTGGTGGGTGATGAAGGGGCGGGCGGTGGCGCCGCCGGAGATGGTGTTGAGAACGGGGGTCTCCACCTCCATAAAGCCCCGGTTGTCCATGAACTCCCGGACGTGCTTGATAAACTGGGAGCGGATGACAAAGTTCCGCTTCACCTCGGGATTGACAATCAGGTCCACATACCGCTGGCGGTAGCGCAGCTCCGTGTTGGTCAGGCCGTGGAACTTCTCCGGCAGGGGCAGCAGGGACTTGCTCAGCAGGGTCACCCGCTCCACCCGGACGGACATCTCGCCCCGCTGGGTGCGGAACACCACGCCCTTGACGCCTACGATGTCGCCAATGTCAAACTTCTTGAATCGGGCGTACTCCGCCTCGTCCATCTCATCCCGGCGGGCATACAGCTGGATGCGCCCGGACTTGTCCTGCAAATCGCAGAAGGACACCTTACCCATGCCCCGCTTGGACATGAGCCGCCCGGCCACGGACACAGCCTGCCCCTCCAGGGCGTCAAAATTCGCCTTGATGTTGGCGCTGTCGTTGTCCATCTCATACCGGGTGATCTGGAAGGGGTCGTTCCCGCTCTCCTGAAGCTCCTTCAGCTTATCCCGTCGGATCTGGAGCAGCTGAGACAGGTTCTCCTCCTGGGGGACCTCCTGATTCTTCTTGTCGGCCATTGCTTCCACTCCTATCTTTCTTCCGGCGACGGCCGGTTTTGATCGTTTCTGCTGCGGTTCAGCGCTCTACCTTGAGGATCTTGTACTCCACAGGGCCGGCGGGGGCGTCCACCGTCACCTCGTCCCCGGCGTTCTTACCCAGCAGGGCCTTTCCGAAGGGGGAATCCTCCGAGATCACGCCGTTCATGGGGTCGGCCTCCTGGGAGCCCACGATCTTATACACCTCAGTCTCGTCGAACTCCTTGTCCAGCACGGTGACCGTAGAGCCGATGCGGACGTACTCGCCGCCGTCATCGCTGTCCTCGATGACCACACAGTTGCCCAAAATCTCCTCCACCTCGGCAATACGGGAGTAGAGCTTGCCCTGTTCCGTCTTGGCCTCGTCATACTCGCTGTTCTCGCTCAGATCGCCGAAGGAACGGGCCTCCTTGATCAGCTCGGCGACCTCCTTCTCCCGGACTGTCTTGAGGTAGGTCAGTTCATCCTGAAGCTCCTTCAGCCGCTCCAGGGTCAGTTTATATTCTTTCGCCATAAAGCCTTGCACACCTTTCCAAAGGGAGGCCGGGAGCCCGCGCCCCCGGTCCCGAATGATATACCTTATAATATAAAAATGGGCGCTATCACGCAGTATGTGTTATTATAGAGACTTTATTTCCGGCTGTCAAGTAAATTCTAGGCCCAGCCGCTCCCCCCGTCCAGCCTCCCAGAGCGCGGCCATCAGGGGGAGTTTTTCCCTATCCTCCGGCTCCAGAGCAGCGGCCCTCAGACGGATCCCGGCCAGCTCGGGCTCCGTCCCGAACAGAGACAGCACCCGCCGCCCCTCCAGCGCGCCTGTCCCGTCAAAGCGCACCGCTGCCGGGATCTCTCCGCTGTCTGGCCGGATGGGCACGCCGAACTCCCGACGCAGCCAGGCGGCCAGCTCCCCGCCGCCCACCGGCGCGGAGACCGCCACGTCCCGCACCCTGGAGCACAAAAACTCCGCCGCCCGGACCATATCCCGGTCCACCCGCCGGCCCCGGAGGGCCACCGTCCCCTGATGGGGTGGGATCCCCTCCCGGCGGAGAGCTGCCAGGGCCAGCCCGCCGGCACAGGCCCGGAAGAAGGGTACTGGATCCACCGGCCCCAGCCCCCACCGGCACAGCAGTTCCCAGCGGCAAAACTCCTCCGGAACCAGCACCCGGCATACCCCGAGCCGGGCCAGACGCCGGGCCGCCCGCTTCAGCCGGCCTGCTTCCCCCCAGCCGCCGGGCCGCACCTCCGCCCGCAGCACCGTCAGCCCGTACCGCTCCTGCCGCCGGGGCTGCCCGTCCCCGTCGGCACAGTATACCAGCTCTCCCAGCATCCTTCCACCCCCTCTCCTGGCAGGATATGCCGGAGCCCCCTCCGGTATCCGCCTTTTCACATCTGAACACACAGGAGCGGCCGTCCCACGGGCGGCCGCTCCTGCAATCATATTTACTTGATCCGGACCCCAGAAATGGTGAGGGGCAGGCTTTGGAAGTAGTTGATGGGGTCCCGGCGGCTTCCGTTCACCCGGATCTCCAGGTGGAGGTGATTGCCGGTGGAGGAGCCCGTGGTCCCCACATAGCCGATGACCTGTCCCTGGGAGACGGTCTGCCCCTTGGAAGCGTTGCGGCGGCTCATGTGGGCATACAGGGTGGAAGTGCCGTCGCTGTGGCTGACCACCACATAGTTGCCATACGAGTTATTGTAAGTAGAGGTGGTGACCACGCCGCTCTTGCACGCCAGAATGGAGGTGCCAGAGGGGGCGGGGACGTCGATGCCGGTGTGGTTGTTGGCCTTTCCGGTCACCGGATGCTTCCGGCTCCCGTACAGGGAGGACAGGTTGTACCGGCCGGGCAGGGGCCACAGGAAGCCCGACTCGCTGGGCACGTTGGCGATCTGGCTGGCCAGTTCCTTCTCCGCCGCCCGGATCTCCGCGTCCGCCGCGTTGGCCGCCGCCTGGAGCTTGGCCTCCGCCGCCTTCACCTGGCTCTCCTGGCCGCTGATCTCCGTGATCAGGGCGTCCACCTGGGACTGCTGGGACTTCAGCTCCGCCTTGGCCGCCTCCTGCTCTGCCTTGGCGTCCTTCTGCTCCTGGCGGGCAGTCTCCAAGGCCGTTTTGTCGGCCTCGATCTGCTCCCGGATGGCAATGAGCTCATTCATCACCTGGTTGTCATAGTCCATGATCTCTTCCACCATCATGGCGTTGTCCAGCAGGTCGGAAAAATCGTCGGAGCTGAACAGGATGGACCAGTAGGAGACCTCCCCCTGCTCCTCCATCTCCCGCACCCGCTTGCAGAACAGCTCGTACTGGGCCCGTTCCTTCTCCTCCGTCGCCGCCAGCTCTGTCTCCTTCTGGGCGATGAGCTGGTCATACTGGGTGATCTGGGCCGCAATGTTGTTGATCTCCGCCTGGGTCGCATTGATCTGCTGCTCCAGTAAGGCCTTCTGGTCCAGGGCCTTGCTCTTGTCCGCCTGGATCGCCTTCAGCTGCTTTTGCAGCTCCGCCCGCTGTTTCTTCAGGGCGGCGGCATCCTCCTTCATCTGGTTGATCTCCGCCTGGGTCACGGCGGAGGCCGGAAGGACCACTGCGTTAGGCAGGACGGGCAGCACCATCAGCGCCACCAGGGCCGCGGAGCACAGCCGGATGAGCCAGCGCCGGGCCCGCCCCTTCTCTCGCTTTTCCATGGCCGCCACCTCAGCGCACAAAGATATTGGCGATCATGGGCAGGATCATCAGTGCCGCCATGATCCCCGCCATCAGGGCCATCAGCTTTTTCCGTCTCTTGGGTCCCATCATAAGCTCCTTTCCCGCTTATACCTGTAAAAACTTCCGAATGGCCAGCACCGAGCCCACTACGCCGATAAACAGGCCAGCACCGATAAATACCGGCAGGATGTGGACGATCATGCTCTGGAAGGGCAGGATGGTCAGCAGGGACAGCCCGTTGGACTGGATCACGGCCCGTCCCACCAGCTCATACACCGCCCACTGGAGCAGGAAGGCCACCAGCGCCCCGGTCAGACCCAGCAGCATCCCCTCCACGATGAAGGGCCAGCGAATGAAGGAGTTGGTCGCCCCGCACATCTTCATAATGGCGATCTCCTCCCGGCGGTAGAAGAAAGCCAGCTTGATGGTGTTGGCGATGATAAACAGGGACACCACAGCCAGCATGGCCACCAGCACCGCCGCCACACCGGTGGCGATATTGCGCACCAGGACAAAGCCCTGGGCGATGTCATAGGCAGCGTTTACGTCGGCCACGCCGGTGATCTTCTGTACCTGCTCTGAGGTTGCCTTCAACTGCTTGATGTCCTGCACATGGATACGGAACCGGTCCCGAAGCACCTCGTCGGGCAGGTCGGCCAGCAGCTCGTTGTTCTCCCGGCCCGCCCGGAAGTCATCCATCGCCTCCGCCCGGGTGACAAAAGTCACCTGCGATACGTTGGGGATGGCTTCGATCTGGCTTTTGATGTCCCGGGCCTGTTCCTCGGTGTAACTCTCATCCACATAGGCCAGGAACTCGTTCTCCGCCTCCAGATCCCCCAGCATATTGTCCAGATTGACCGCAACCAGAGTAAAGGAGCCCATGATGAGCAAACAGGCCACGATCATGCACACGGCGGCAAAGGACATGAAGCCATGTGTAAAAATAGAGTGAAATCCTTCGCTGAAATAGTACTGTATATCAAATTTTTTCGCCATTGTAATACCCGCCTGTCTCGTCGCTGATGATACGTCCTTCCTCGATGGCCACCACCCGCTTGGCAAAGCGGTTGACCAGATTCTTCTCGTGGGTCACCACCAGCACGGTGGTGCCCAGCTCGTTGATCCGCTCCAGCAGCATCATGATCTCCAGAGAGCGGCTGGGGTCCAGGTTCCCGGTGGGCTCGTCGGCGATGATCATATTGGGGTTGTTCACCAGCGCCCGGGCAATGGCCACGCGCTGCTGCTCCCCGCCGGAGAGCTGGCCGGGATAGCGGTCCGCCTTCTGATCCAGCCCCACCAGCTGGAGGACATAGGGGATGCGCCGCTTCAGGTCCCGGCTGGAGGCCCCGATGGCCCGCATGGCGAAGGCCAGATTTTCGTACACAGTTTTCTTGTCAATCAGGCGGAAATCCTGAAAGATGATCCCCAGCGTCCGGCGCATCAGGGGCACCTGGCGGGGGCTGATATTGTTCAGACTGTACCCGTTGACCATCAGCTTTCCCTGGGTCAGGGCGATCTCGCCGGTGATCAGCTTGATGATGGTGGACTTTCCAGACCCGGATGGACCCACCAGAAAGACAAATTCCCCGTCATCGATACGCAGATCAATCCCCTTCACTACAGTAGTTGTTATCACTGGAATTTTGTTTATTAACATTTCACCAAGTTTGGTTGGAAAACAGTTGCGGGT
>ENA-UEPG01001773-UEPG01001773.1-human-gut-metagenome-genome-assembly--contig:-NODE-1773-length-15568-cov-3.948228_pt1 | contig 15568 bp, 17 predicted proteins | sample MGYA00242893_ERZ507902 | MGnify/ENA primary metagenome ERZ507902 (study PRJEB26167, sample SAMN06115491) | human gut metagenome | host: Homo sapiens | place: China:Gansu | collected 2015-04-23... | reverse complement strand
TTTTAAAAGATGTGGTTTATCAAAAAACAGTATATATAAGATGTATAGTACTGAAAAAATTGTGAATAGTCACAATATACTTACTCGAAAGTGCGTACTTTTATTCAATATAGACATATGGTAAGCTACAACCATAGCAAATGATATAGTAAAAATGCATATTTGTCAAGGAGAGGGGGGGACGAAATAGTACCGATTATTATGACATCTCATGGATCTTTAGCCAGTTCAATGATGGAAACAGCAGGATTGATAATTGAAATGAGAGACGAGGTGTATTGCCTTGAGCTGAAAGAAGAAGAGTCTCTGGAGGACTTTAAATGCCGATTGGGAAAACTCATACAATGTGTAAAAGGGGATTCAGATAAAGTGATCATAGTCAGCGATATGCCATTGGCAACACCATTTAATGCAGCGACAATGCTGATGCAAAAATATAATATTTATCATCTGACAGGTATGAGCATGCAAATGTTGACATTTTTACTTCAAAAAGATAACTCATATATGGAGGAAGAAAATTTGTGTCGAGAAGCCTTGGCGAAGGCGAAGGAACAGACATTATACCTGAATGATGTATTGAAGGGAGAGAAAAAAATTAGTATTACAATAGCACGGGTTGATGAAAGGTTAATTCATGGTCAGATTGTAAATGAATGGATACTAAAAGTCAGACCAACACATTTAATTATTATAGATTATGAGTTATTAACAGATTTGTTTATGGCAAACATTTATAAGGCAATGGCACCGTTTTGGGTTGAGGTTTTAATTTTGAGTCCTGAAGATACTGCAATTTTTTTAAACAGCAGACAGGATAAAAATGGAGAAAAAATATTTTTGCTGGCACGGACTCCGGTTATTTATGAAGAACTGATAGAACATGGAGTACACATATCAGAGATCGTATTAGCCGAAAAAAAATATTTGCCACAAAAAAGAAATGCATCACTGGAAAATAAAATTGCAATCAATCGCCTGCTTGAACAAAATGTGAAGGTGATGGTTCAGGAGTTTCCAAATGAAGAGGCATTTGTTATTGAAAAATATAGAATTGAGGGTAGAAGAGAAGGAGAGTAAAAACTATGGTAGAGATTTTTTTGATTTCGCATGAAGATGTAAGCGTATCCTTGTTACAGAGTGCGGAATTAATATTAGGAACTCAGAAAAATGTATATACATATTCGTTAAAAAGGGGGGAGGATGTCGAAGCATTTGGGGAGAAAATAAGTAAAAAGATTGAAGAATTAAAAACGGAAAAAATACTAATATTAACAGATATGTTTGGTGGAACGCCTTCAAATATTGTTGCTGCAAATTTAAAAAAACATGATTTTAAATGCATTACAGGAATGAATTTACCAATGCTTTTAGATGCATTACTTCGTAGAAAAAATGAACCTCTCGAGATGGAACAGTTAGTTGAGCAATGTTTAAAAACAGGAAAGGAAGGGATAATTGATATCGAAAAAATGATTTCTGAAAAAAATTAGGAGAAAATCGGAAAAGGAGAAAGGGAAATGAAAAATATCAGATTAATCAGGGTTGATGACAGATTGATCCATGGGCAGGTTGTTACTTCATGGATCACACAGACGGGAAGCAAAAAAATTATGATTATTGATGACGAGCTTTATGAAAATGAGTTTCTGAAAGATGTTTTTGCAGCAGCAGCACCGCGAGGAATTCCGGTAGAAGTTATGAATGTGGATCATGCCGTACAGGAATGGAAGCTTAATGAATTTAATGGTGAACAGGTACTAATTTTACTGAAAAAAATTGACGTTTTAAAAAGGCTGTATGAGCAAGGATTATGTTTTGACAGTGTTCAAATTGGAGGACTGGCTTCAGGCCCGGGAAGAAAATTAGTTGTAAAGGCTATCGGATTGTCAGAACAGGATGCAGTTGAGTTAAAGTCCCTCGGTAAACAGGGAGTGAAAATATATTTCCAGTCAATGCCTGGAGAAAAAGAAATTCTATTAGATACAATATTGGGAAAATATTTTAAAAATATTAAATGACTAACACATAAAGGATGAGGAGGTAAAAAATATGGAGGTCGCTTCGATTACGATTGCACAAGCGTTATTATTAGGCTTTTTCTGGTGGTTTAAGACAAATTATTATGGACAGACATTTACCTGTTTTATATCTAATTCATGTCTGACAGCCGCACTATTTGTAGGTATTGTTTTAGGAGATATACCGAACGCAATGATAATAGGTGCATCAGTGCAGCTTATTTATCTGGGAATTTTGGGACCGGGAGGAAACTTGCCGCAGGATCCGGTACTTGCAACGTTAGTATCAACTGCTATTGTTTTAAAATCAGGAATGCCGGTAGAGACAGCATTTGCGATCGCGGTTCCGGTTGGAATTCTGGGAGCACAGATTTTAAGCCTTATTCGACTGATCAACACTACATGGATTCATATGGCTGATAAATATGCGGAAAAAGGGAATACACGTGGAATATATCTTGCAGGACTGCTTTATCCATCCCTTGCACGTATCCCTATTACAGTAACACCAGTGGCAGTAGCTGTATACTTTGGAGCAGCACATATTGATAAAATATTGGCAGTGATTCCTGAGTGGCTGATGAACGGACTAACGGTTGCCGGAGGCATGCTTCCTGCTTTGGGATTTGCAATTGTCATAAAGATTATTGGAAAGAAGGAATTGTTACCATATTTTGTTGCTGGATATTTTATTTTAAAGCTGTCTGGAATAGGAATTTTACCGCTTTCAATTTTTGGTGTAATCGCAGCTTATTTACATATTATGTTTACGAATAAGAACTCTGGGGAGGTAATTGCGAATGGAACTGCAAACTAAGGAGAATAGCATACAGGAATTAAAAAATGAGAATGTTGAGAAAGAAGAAAGAATCTTAACCAAAAAAGATGTTACAAAGTCGTGGTGGCTATGGTGGCTTAGTGTGGAAGTTTCAAACTCCTTCGAAAGACTGCAGGCTTTGGCATGTTGTATATCCATGATCCCTATTTTACGGAAACTCTATAAAAATGAGGATGATTTCCGTGCAGGATTAAAAAGACATTTACAGTTTTTTAACACAGAAAGTACATGGGGAGCTATTACACTGGGAGTTGCAGTCGCAATGGAAGAGCAGAAAGCGATGGGAAAACAAATTCCGGATGAAGCGATCAACAGTGTAAAGACTGGCTTGATGGGACCATTTGCCGGAATAGGTGATACTATTAACTGGGCAACTTTTCTACCGATACTTTTAGGATTTTTTATTCCGGTTGCAGAAAGCGGTAACTGGATAGCAGGTATAGCACCATTATTTATATTTGCCGGAGTTACATGTTTTGTAGGTTATAATACTTATCATTTTGGATATAATCTTGGTGCTAAATCAGCAACAAAGCTATTGAATTCTGGATGGTTAAATAAAATGATCACTGCAGCAGGCGTTCTTGGAATGTTTATGATGGGTGGACTTGCAGCAGGTTTTGTTTCAGTTTCAACCCCACTTGTAATTGACACAGGAAGTGCAGTGTTTAATCTGCAGACAGATGTATTTGACAGTATTGTTCCGGGACTTTTACCGTTTTTGACTGTTGCAGGAGTTTATGTAATGCTTGACAAGATAAAACGAAACTACACGTTGGCGGTATTTATTATTCTGGCAGTCAGTTTGATTTTAGGTGGATTGGGAATTATTGTATAATAGGAAGAGAGGATCATCAATATGGAAAAGAAAATATATTTTATTGAACCGGTGTTTGAAGCAAAATATTGGGGAGGACAGGCTTTAAAGGAGAGATATGGATACACTCCGGACTTGCCTAACATTGCGATTGCTTATCATGTGATAGCACTTCCACAACATCATCTGGATAATACAGTAAGAGAAACTGGTGAGAAATTATCTGAATTTTACAAAAATCACAGTGAACTGTTTGGCTGCAACAGGGAAGATTTCCCAATACGTATGGGATCGGGAAATAAAGTAAAACAGATATCTGTACAGTTACACCCGAATGACGAGTATTGCCTTTCACATGAAGGGGAAAGAGGCAAATTTGAATGTGGAATTTTTGTTCAGGGTGATAGAGATCATCTGGCAATACGTGGACATAATGCGAAAACGAGAGAAGAATTTCGTGAATTAGTAGAAACGGAACAGTGGGATAAGTTATTTCGTGTAGTAACAATCAAAAAAGGGCAGTATACGTATGGTCCGCAAGGAACGCTTCATGGTTCTCCATATGCTCCGACAGAAGAAGAAAAAGATATGGTGGAGCTTGGATTTGAAACGAATTCAGATATTACATACAGACTTTACGATTGGGGAAGAAATATGCCGGATCGCCCGCTCCATGTAGAAAAGGTAATTGAAACTGTTAATATTCCTGATGATCAAAATATGGGAGTAGATATTGTAGAAAAAGATATTGATGGCTGCAAAGTTGCCTATTTTATTGATAAACCGGGAATTTTTACTGCTTTTCGAATCAGAGTGGATGAAAATGGTACTTTTGAGCGAAAAGAATTTATGTTCCTGTTTTGCATTGATGGGGAAGCAGAAATTAATGGCACGGTGATTAAAAAAGGTGAAACGATCTTTATCCCTTGCAATTACGGTACTTTGACCATAAAGGGAAAAGCAGAATTTGGTGGAATGACATACAGAAACTTATAAAATAAAAAGAGGTGTTTGGTATAGGAGTATTTGAATTAAATACAGCTATTTCAAACACCTTTTTTATCTTTTTCAGGAGAAACTTATGGATGCAAATGAAATTAAAATGGTTATATTTGATATGGATGGTTTAATGCTGGACACGGAACGATGCTATTACAATGGTGTGAAAGAGATGTGCGAAAAAAAGCAGATAAAAGTAGATATGAGCATTTATCGTGCTGTGATCGGAACGTCGGAAGCGATTGATATGGAAAAATTTAATAAGAGTACTTATCCGAATGATGCATTGGAAAAAATGATATGCCAATACGTAGATAATAGAAGAAAAGAGTTGTGCGAAGAAGGAGTTGCAATAAAGAAAGGGTTGCGGGAATTGTTAAATATTTTAAATAAAAGAAATATTTTAAGGGCAGTTGCGACATCTACTCCAAAGCCAATAGCGGAAAAACTACTGGAGCGGGTTGGAATAAAAAAAGAGTTTTCTGTTATTGTCAGTGCAACCGATGTAAAAAAAGGAAAACCGGCTCCGGATATTTTCCTCCTGGCATGTGAAAAAGTTCAGATTCCACCGGAAAGATGCCTGGTTCTTGAGGATTCTGTACCTGGTGCAAAAGCGGCGAAAGCGGCAGGGATACCATACATTATTGTTCCAGATATTAATTATCCGGAAAAAGAGGTCGCAAAAGCAGCAGAAATGGTAGCTGATTCACTATTAGATGTTGAAAAGCTATTTGCTTTATAAAAAAGTTTCCGGTTCTATAAGAATGATATAATAGTCAGAATCGTCATTATCAGATGGGTGTGTAGTAATAAAAGTGAGTTTATGCTATACTTATAAACAGTTAGTTGAAGAAAACTGTTTTTGTAGGAAAGAATAAGAAAGCGAACATGAAAAAATCACAGGAAAACGATGAAGAACAGAAATGGGATAAATTACTGCAGATACACACAACCGGACGTGATGATTCTGATTCAGATCAATACAGATATCCCTATGAACCAACGCCATATAAGGTGTTAGAGCGGCTTGCGAATTCCGGGCTGCTTCGCAAAGGGAATACACTTTTAGATTACGGCTGTGGCAAGGGCAGAGTCGATTTTTTCCTTTCCTATCAGACACGATGTCACACGATTGGTGTGGAATATAACGAGCGGATTTATGAGAAAGCGGTAGAAAATAAGGAACAAGGGGCTGCGGCAGGCCGGACAGAGTTTGTGTTTGCAGATGCTGTGCAGTTTTCGGTTCCGGCTAGCGTAGACCGGGTCTACTTTTTCAATCCATTTTCAATCGAGATATTAAAGAAAGTTTTAGCACGTGTGCTGGAATCCTACTATGAGAATCCGAGGGACTTGTTTTTATTCTTTTATTATCCTTCGGATGAATATATTTCTTATTTAATGACTGTAGACGAACTTGTCTTTTCTGATGAGATTGATTGCAGAGATTTGTTTCCGGGGGAAAATAAAAGAGAGCGGATTGTGGTGTTTGAGGTTGGATAGCTATAGTGCAGACGGCAATCGGTTCTGTTTTGGTAGAAAGTGTATTATAGTGATTGCAGAAAAAGGAAAATGACAGGGGTATCCAAAGATGATCAGAAAAGCAACAGAAGAAGATTTGTCGCGCGTCGCAGAAATTTTTGTATTTAATAACAGAATCAATTATTTCCCAATTTTTAAGCAGGAAGAGTATTCATTTGGAGAATTGCAGGTTGTATCCATGATAGATCATTATTTCGGAAAAGGGGAAGTTCTGGAAAATCTGTATGTCGCCGATGAATGTGGAATTGTGAAAGGATTTATGGAAATCCATGGAACAGAAATCCGTAAATTGTATGTCGATCCATGCTTTCAAAGTGGTGGAATTGGAAAGAAATTAATAGAGCATGCAATTTCAACTTTTGATGTTGATCATTTGTGGGCGTTGGAGAAAAATACGAGAGCGATTGCATTTTATCATCGTCACGGATTTATGGAAAATGGAGAAAAAGAATTGGAAGAAGGCACGACAGAGTATATTGCAAAGTTGATAAGGGTGGAAGAAAATGTGCAGTTGGACGAGAAACCAATGCATAGAAAAATAATGAGAGAGGAGGTATAAGAGAAAAAATGGTAACAGATTACTTTGACGTAAAATTAGAAACAAAAGATCTTATTTTAAAGAAAGCAGAATTTGAGGACTGGAAGACAATTTATTATAACCTGTGGAGACACAAGGAGAGCGCAAAGTATATGCTCTGGCAGCCGACAGAGACAGACGAAGATGCAAAAGATCGAATGAAGCGCACGATTGCATTTGAAGAAAAACCGGAGAATAAGTATGCGTTATTTGTGTATTTAAAGAAAACGGGTGAAGCAATCGGTTTTGCAGGCATGCGCGAACTGGAACGGGGCATTTATGAAGAGACAGGTATTGCACTTGGACCGGAATTTGTGCGAAAAGGTTACGGGAGACAGATACTTACGGCACTTCTTGAGGAGGCAGGAAAACTGGGAGCAAAAGAATTCCATGCCTGCAACCGGACGGGCAATGCTGCGTCCAGAGTGTTACAGCTGTCATGTGGATTTGTATTCGATTCACTGTCAGAAGAAAAGACAGATCCAAGAACAGGTGAAACGTATGTTTTGGAGAACCATATTTACAGGTATTAGAAAGTAAGGAAGAAAATGTATTTTGAAAGATTAAATGAACAGAATGTAGAGCAGTATATTGACTATTTAAAGCTTGCGATGCAGCAGGAGCCGGATATGATGACGGTGGAAGAGATAGATGAGGAAGGAATCAGGACAAGGCTTCGGGATTCATTTTATGAAAAGTCTACATCAATTCTTGCGATGGAAAATAATCAGGTGGTAGGAAGAATTGAGTATCATTTTTATGGGTGTATACAGGATGGATATCGCATGGCGTATGTGAATTGGGTATATGTTTTACCCGAATACCGGCATAGTGGCGTTGCCCGGAAGCTGTTTGCAGAGTTTGAAAAAGACTGCGAAAAGCATGAAATCCATCAATATTATCTGATCCGTGCTACCAACGAGAATGCCGACAGATTTTACAAAAAATTCGAAAATGTGCAGTTGGACGAGGAACCGATGCTTCGGAAAATATTAAAAGAAGATTGACAAGTGGTTACCATTGGTTATATGATGTGTATATAACCATTGATAACCATTTTTACATAGACCATTGCGAAACTCTTAGAAGACGTGAGTTAAATTACGGAAAGTTGACAAGAGCAAAAGAAAACACTGGGGAACCGCCGGTTCTTAGAAGGCAGGAACGACTGTTAGTCGTGACTGGCTTCTTAGTACCGTTGCGAGTGACACGTAGCGGAAGCGTGTTTTCGTTGATATTGTTAACTTTTCGTAATATTCATAACGTAAAAAGGAGTTTCGCAATTGTCTACGATTTTTATATGCAGAAAGGAGCACATTATGTCCACAAATCCAACGAAACGAATTGAAGAGATCGACCGGAGACTGGAAGAACTTCCAAGGGGAACCCTGACCTATAAGAAGATCAATGGCAAAGAACAGCCATACATCCAGCGGACGATTGACGGAAAATCAGTGAGCTATTATGTGAAAGTGTCCGAGCGGGAGCGGGTACTCGTGGAATTTGAGGAGCGCACAAATCTGCTGGAAGAGAAAAAGCACCTGACGGCTTATGCGGAGGGACTGAAGGACATTCTTAAGCACAATCCATATCTCTCTGCCAAGGTGGTGATCGGGTATCAGGATTTTGAAGACTTTACCTGTGGACAGCAGTTTTATGTCGATAAGACGCATTTTATCTCCGAGTGGATCAGGGAAGGAACAAAGATTACATTGATCACCAGACCGAGAAGATTCGGTAAAACAACACTGCTCAGTACGATAAGAATGTTTTTTGATCCAAGATATGCTGATCATCCGGAATATTTCGATAAGCTGCGGGTATGGCAGGATGAAAGAAGCCGTAGTATGTTCGGAAGTATCCCGGTAATCTCCACAAGCTTCGGAGGCTGCAAGGGAATTGATTATAAGCAGTCTAGCCGGGGAATGATGGGGCAATTAGGAACAATGTATGGGCATCATGAATATTTACTGGATAGTCCAAAACTTACAGATAAAGACAAAGAGTTATTCGAAAAAACACGATGGGGACTTGTTTATCATGAAACATGTTATATAGAGGATGCAATAAGGAATTTATGTAAATTACTCTATAAGCATTTTGGGGTAAATCCAATCGTACTTATTGACGAGTATGACACACCTTTGATCGAAGCATACACGGATGGTTACTGGGATGAGATGATCACGACCTGCCGCCAGTTATTCCATAATACACTGAAAGAAAACGACTATCTTGGCAGAGCCATTATCACCGGAGTGACGAAAGTGTCGAAGAATTCACTTTTCTCTGACCTGAACAATCTGCTGGTCGCCACTGTGACAGATGATATCTACACGGACTGCTGTGGATTCACCGAGCAGGAGGTGATGGATGCATTAAAGTGCCAGAATATTGATGATATGAAAAAAGTGAAGGAAATGTACGATGGATTCATTATCGGTCATCAGAAAGATATTTATAATCCGTGGTCTATCGTGAACTATATGCATGATCGGCAGTTGAGATCTTATTGGATCCTTACCAGCAGCAACAAACTGATCGGGGATATTATCTGCAGACATCCATATGATAAAAAGTACGAGATTGAACAGTTAATGACAGGAAAACCAATACACAAGATGATCAACGAGAATATTACATTCCAGTATCTTGACGGAGACGAGAATAGTCTGTGGTCACTTCTCCTTGCAGTCGGATATATCAAGGCAGAGAACGTGGTGAAAGATAACGAATGGACAGAGTGTGATGTTTCCGTGACCAACAAAGAGGTTATGTCAATGTTCCGGACACAGATCGTTGCCATGTTTTCGAATGGCAATATTGCATATGAGAATTTTACAAGGGCACTAATAAGGCATAGAACCTGGGATATGATTGGTGTGATGGAAGATATCGCCGAGTATTCCATGAGTTATTTTGATACTGCAAAGAATAAAGGAAAACACGCCCCGGAGAATTTCTATCATGGTCTTGTTTTAGGACTTATTGTATCCATGCGCAAAGAATACCGCATTGTATCCAACCGGGAGAGCGGGGAAGGACGTTATGACATTGCAATCTATCCTTTCGACAAAACAAAAGATGCCTATATCCTTGAATTTAAAGTTTTAAATGAACACAGAGAAAAGACTGTTCAGGAAACTGCACAGAATGCTCTGAAACAGATCCGGACCAGAAACTATGAAGCGGATCTTCTTGCTTACGGCATCCCTGCCGATCACATCTATAAACTCGGCTTTGGATTTCTCGGCAAGAAAGTCTGGGTAGTCTCTGATCCGCCTGAGAAAGATGAGAAGGATCAGGTCAGATCAGAGTGGGATAACCTGCGGTTCCGATAAAAAACAATATTAGTTATCAGAAGCATCATCATCAGACATGCTGTAAACCTGACGTTTACGAGCCATCTCGTCATTTTCAAGGTATTCATCATAGGAGGATACTTTATCAACAAAGGTTCCATCCGGTAAGAACTCGATGATACGGTTTGCAGTTGTCTGTACAACCTGATGGTCACGGGATGCAAAGAGAATAACACCCGGGAACTTGATCAGACCATTATTTAATGCTGTGATAGATTCCATGTCAAGGTGGTCGGTCGGTTCGTCAAGGATCAGAACATTACTTGCCTGGATCATCATGCGGGAGAGAAGCACGCGGACTTTCTCACCACCGGAAAGAACACGCATTTTCTTAGTTCCGTCTTCACCGGCAAAAAGCATACGTCCAAGGAAACCACGAACATAAGTAGCATCTTTGATCTCAGAATACTGTGTCAGCCAGTCTACGATCAGAAGATCGGTATCAAAGATTGCTGTGTTGTCCTTCGGGAAATAGGACTGGCTTGTTGTCACGCCCCATTTATAAGAGCCGGAATCAGGTTCCATTTCACCGGAGATGATCTTGAATAAAGTTGTTTTTGCAAGCTCATTTCCACCGACAAAAGCGATTTTATCTTCATGACCTACGATGAAAGATACATTGTCTAATACCTTGACACCGTCAATCGTCTTGGTGAGACCTTCCACAGTAAGAACTTCATTTCCAATCTCACGGCTTGGACGGAAGTCAATGTAAGGGTATTTACGGCTGGATGGACGGATCTCATCAAGCTGGATCTTTTCAAGAGCACGTTTTCTGGAAGTCGCCTGTTTGGATTTGGAAGCGTTTGCGGAGAAACGGGAGATGAATTCCTGTAACTCTTTGATCTTTTCTTCCTTCTTCTTGTTGGCTTCTTTCATCTGCTTTACAAGTAACTGGCTGGATTCATACCAGAAGTCGTAGTTTCCGGCATAAAGCTGGATCTTGCCATAATCGATATCTGCAATATTGGTACATACTTTATTTAAGAAGTAACGGTCATGGGAAACAACGATCACCGTATTTTCAAAATTGATGAGGAATTCTTCTAACCAGGAGATTGCATCTAAGTCCAAGTGGTTGGTAGGCTCATCTAAAAGAAGAATATCCGGATTTCCGAACAATGCCTGTGCAAGTAAAACTTTGACCTTCAAGGCACCAGGAAGATCTGCCATCATAGAGTAATGATAATCGGTAGAAATTCCAAGACCATTTAATAATGTTGCGGCATCGGATTCCGCATTCCAGCCATCCATCTCAGCAAATTCGCCTTCTAATTCGCTGGCACGGATACCATCTTCATCGGAAAAATCTTCTTTCATGTAGATGGCGTCTTTTTCCTTCATAATATCATAAAGTCTCTGGTTACCCATGATAATGGTATCAAGAACGGTAAAAGCATCATATTTAAAGTGATCCTGCTGTAAAAATGAGAGACGCTGTCCCGGAGTGATGACAACATCACCGTTTGTCGGTTCTAACTGACCGGATAAAATTTTTAAAAATGTGGATTTTCCGGCGCCGTTGGCACCGATCAGACCATAACAGTTTCCTTCGGTGAATTTGATATTTACGTCTTCAAATAAGGCTTTTTTGCCTACACGTAATGTTACATTATTTGCTTGTATTATTGTAAACCCTCTATTTCTCTATATTTTCTATCATTAGACATACATTTTTCGTTATACATAAAAACTCAGGATTTTCAAGGAAAAATAACCAACGTACACAAATTATACACAAGATACGATTTTGACAGCAACCGGAGGCCCTGGGTAGGGGGGTATTTCCGGGCGAGCCGCCGCCAACTCACCCCCGTAAATTTTCCAAAAATAAAAAAGGCAATTCGGTCGAATTTGATTGAAAGAGATACTAATAGATGATAATATAAACACATGGGAAAACCAGAGAGCCGGGCGGCTTACCCTCTTTTTCGGAGGGGCTAACCCTCCAGACGAAAGAAAGGAGGGCGTTGCCAATGGTTACATATTCTGATTTGATTCAGTTTTGTATATTCATTGTTGCCCTTGTTGGTCTTTGCTATAAGATTTTCAAGGATAAACGAAAATAGCCGCCATTACTCGCAATAATGACGGCTGTTGTAAAACAGATTCTTAATTATTGAGGGTAAGCCGCTTCTCTGGCTTTCCCTTTTTCTATGTTCAATATAACACGTGGGCGTATTTTTTTCAAGGTAAAATATCGGTGTTGACGATAAATTATTGATAATGATGTATAAATTATATAAAATATAGTCATATAAAGCAAAGAGCCATGAGCCGGGTGTAAATCATCCGGTTTTTTTGTTATGGCTTTAGCCAGTTGAGGGCATTGGAGTTTTTCGTGTTCCGAAAAATGGAGATGCCCGAAACACAAAACCCACCTGCTATGCGGGTGGAGTCAATTTGCTTATAGCAAAAAATCACCTTTTCGTTACAATAGAGTTGTTCAGGCACTATCGTAGAAAGGAAAAGGTGATTTAATGGCAAATAAAAACAATGATCTAGCACATACAAAATGGATGTGTAAATATCACATTGTCTTTACTCCAAAGTATAGACGAAAAATAATTTATAATCAATAAAAAGTAGATATTAGGGATATTCTGAAACAGTTATGTTCGTATAAAGGTGTGGAAATAATAGAAGGACATCTTATGCCAGATCATATTCATATGTTGGTAAGTATTCCGCCAAAATATAGCATTTCATCATTTATGGGATATCTAAAACCTGAATCCGTGAAGTTCATCCTTTAAGCGAACCAACCTGTCAAGGGCAAGTTGGTTTCATGATAAAAACATACTTCAATGTCTATTTTCAGTACCAATGTCGTGACTCCAAGCGCTCATTGGGCAAAAAAGGGTACACGAAATAAGCCTACTATAAATTTGCTTTGTTACTTATGCGTTTGTGACAGCATATTTCTGACAGATATCAGAAAATATATGCAGCCAGACGTTGCTTTTTCCAAGGCCGATTATCAACTGGCGCGCATGCATGGTTACATGGTCTGCCAGCATGATCAGGTTGCTGATAACTGTGCGTAAACGACGGCGTTTAACATCCCTCTTTTGACGGGGTGCCCGTCCTCCAATTGTGCCCTGACCGATCATACGGAGAATGTTATATGCGATCATCCCCAATTCGAGTATCAGTGCATTGGTCGCGAACTTTCCGGATGGAAGCCGCTCCAGATCCATGTCAGTTTTTACCTCACTATGAAACTGCTCACATTCTCCATGGGCATGATACAGACGGATGATTTCCTCATCCGGGTCACCAAGGTTTGTCCATCAGGTTTCAACTTCAACATCAGGAACAAGATTGAACTGACCATATTTATCAATGGTTCGTTCCGTAATCTCGTAGCCGGTACGGAGTGTAAACTCTTTATTGAACTGCTTACTGGTAACGGTTTTCCAGTCACTGCCTATATAAACCGTTTTTCCATCTCTGGGACTGTTTACATTCTGGCAGTACTGCTTTGCCATTTCAAACCAATCATCCGTGCTTTCCCGGCGAAGGTTCCGCTTGATAATGAAAAAGCAGCCTGTATCCATCAGAACAGCAACATTGTCGATGGAGTCATTGCCGGAATCAAGGCAAATCAACAGCGGCTTATCTGTCATTTTGTGACAAAGCTTTATTGTTTCCAGCAGAAACTCAACCGTCCCCTTCTGACAATGCTGTTTTCCTTCACGGAGTTCGAAATTGATGGCGTACCCCTCTGTACCTATATATGCCATCATAGGCGTATAGCCGTCAAACCCTTTGTAGGTTCGTGAAACACCTTCCTTTTTGGATTTCGAATTATCCATAGGTGTCACATCGATATCTACCAGAACAAGACCATTGGCAAGAGCTGTCGGCTGTATTTTGTTTGCAAGGAGCATTTCAACATTCTGTTCCAGAATAGTCTGGCGAAGGGAATCACCGATATCATCCATGCGCTGACGCAGTGTCTCTTCTGAAGGAATTCTCCGGGTGATGAAAAGAGCGGTTTTGTAAAAGTCCTTGTCATCGTCCATTTCATGGACAGCTTCAAAGTAAGGCTTGCCCATGCAAAGCATTCAAAGATAAGTGAGTACAATATCACCGTTCTTAATCTGATGCTGGGATCGATTGGATGTTATATCCATGCGATTAAGTTTTTTAATGAAACCGCTTTTCCCGAGGAGGGTACCTACAACAGCCAGGCCGCTGGCGGGAATAATGCGTTCATTTGTAAATTCAACAATAATGTTCTTATTGGTGTTCAGTGTGATTCGGTGGTTGTTATTCATGGTAAAAGGCTCCAATCCATAGGTTTTGCAATATCTATTTTACCATAGATTTCTTTCACCGGGTGGGTGAATAATGATATTGAACAACAAAGTATCACAAAGGCTTGAAATTGTAGGATTTAAGGGGTCTGTGAAGAAATTAACTTCACGGATTCAGGATTAAGATATGAATAAACTATGAACAATTAATGAACGAATCGCATTTTTGGTGTGATCGATCATGTTAAATAATAGAAACAAAGAGGTAAGATATGTCAAAGAAAGTTGTAGTAGGAATGTCTGGAGGAGTAGATTCTTCCGTTGCTGCTTATCTGTTAAAAAAAACAGGGATATGATGTCATCGGAGTGACAATGCAGATCTGGCAGGATGAAGATGAATTCACGCAGGAGCAGAATGGCGGATGCTGCGGATTAAGTGCGGTTGATGACGCAAGAAGAGTTGCAGACTGGCTTGAAATCCCATATTATGTTATGAATTTCAAGAGTGAATTCAGAAAAAATGTCATGGATTATTTTACAGCAGAATATCTGAAAGGAAGAACTCCAAATCCCTGCATCGCATGTAACCGTTATGTAAAATGGGAAGCATTGTTAGAACGCAGCATGGCTATTGGGGCAGATTATATTGCAACCGGCCACTATGCGAGAATTGAGCAGCTTTCCAATGGACGTTATGCGATCAAAAATTCCGTTACTGCATTAAAAGACCAGACTTATGCATTATATAACCTGACACAGGAACAGTTAAAAAGAACACTGATGCCGGTAGGAGATTATACAAAAGATGAGATCTGTGCAATTGCAGAGGAAACAGGACTTATGGTTGCACATAAGAAAGACAGTATGGAAATCTGCTTTATCCCGGATGATGATTATGCCGGATTTATTGACAGGGAGTGCAATGGACAGGTTCCGCCTCCTGGTAATTTTGTTTCTACTGACGGTAAGATTTTGGGAAGACACAAGGGAATCACCCATTACACGATCGGACAGCAAAAAGGTCTTGGAATTGCATTTGGATATCCGGTGTTTGTAACTGAAATCCGACCTGATACCAATGAAAGAGCTGCTTCCCCTGACAGGATATATCCGGGGAGGATGTTCTCCCATCGGCATGAAAAAGCATTTCCCC
>ENA-UEPG01001754-UEPG01001754.1-human-gut-metagenome-genome-assembly--contig:-NODE-1754-length-15702-cov-6.738432_pt1 | contig 15702 bp, 29 predicted proteins | sample MGYA00242893_ERZ507902 | MGnify/ENA primary metagenome ERZ507902 (study PRJEB26167, sample SAMN06115491) | human gut metagenome | host: Homo sapiens | place: China:Gansu | collected 2015-04-23... | reverse complement strand
TGCGAAAATAGAAACAAAACAACTGAAAAACAATAAGATAGAAGAAGAAAACACGAAAAAACAGGAAGAGAAAATAAAAGAAAAAGTGTAATAAGCACTATAACAAATGATAAAAAGATGGAAAAAGAAGAAAACAACGGCAGAATACAGAGGTCTTATTATATTGATGCCGAGATAGTGAAAGCCTTAAAAATAAAGGCGGCGAGAGAGGGCAAGAAAATGACCGATGTGGTTAATGAAATTTTAAGAACAGGGTTAAAAGATTGCTTATAAATATACCCAAAAATGTATAAAAGATATAAATATATAGACGTAGTATTTGTATAATATTACGTCTTGTAAATACACCCAAAAGGGTATATAATTAAATCATAGAAAGGAGATAAAAAAAAATAAGTGACAAAGTCACTGGAAAGGAGAAACAGACAGTGAGTAGAAGAAAAAGAAAAAAGCCTATCAACTGGAAAGATGTGGCAATCAGAGCAGTTGTAGACTTATTAATAGGAATTATACTTTTGTTAATTCAAAAGTACATATAGGTTAAAAAATTATTTTAACCTAAGGTGGGCGAAAGCCCACCGCCTATTTAAAATATACCACGAACAAATGTCTGAGTAAAGAGTATGCTTTTAAAAATAGGAATATTTTTTATAGTAATGGGAATTGTGAAATTAATCATTGCTTTTGTTTTAAGAGCAAGAGAAAAGAGAGGTAAATAATGGATTTTGGTAAAAATTTGGAAAAGGCAAGGAAAAAGGCAGGCTTTACACAAAAAGAGCTTGCGGATTGTCTTGAAGTTTATCAAAAAGATATAAGCAGGTGGGAGCATAATGAACGTACACCAAATTTGTATACATTAGCAAAAATATGCGGAGCATTAAAAATTTCGGCAGATGAAATTTTGGAATTGAACAACGATAAGTGAAAAAAGAAAAAGGCAGAATATAAAAGTTTCTGCCTTTTTTTGTGAAAAAATCACGAAATCGTGAAATCATTATCTTATTTTTGTAATTACAACAGCGTAGCGTATCCATTCGTTTAAGTCATCCGGATCGTTAGGGTCAAAGGTATATGTTTTGCCAAAATTGTTAAGCGGTTTTAAAATATTTGGTGTACCCTGTAAAAACTGGCGTATATATGCCCTTCCGTTTTTGCGGTTAATAAAAATTGCCGTGTCTCCATGTCTTGGTGGACGGAAAGAAAGAAGCAAAATATCATTAATGACATAAACAGGTGTTAAATGATTAGATGTAATCTTAACGGCACAGTCAACAACATCACCGAATTTTAGGCGGTACGATGATATGTCAACTTTCTCAAAATTGCACGAGTCCCAAATCATGCCGTCATGCAAATCGCCAACGGGGACCATACAGGTCACGAAGTTTTTTTCGGTTGAATTTTCATTCTTCATATTCAACTCAAAATTAACAACAGATGATATAAAGGCTATTTGCGAATCATTTAATTTGTATAATCTTCTTATAATTTCCGTTTCGGTAGATGGGTCAAATACAAGGTCGGACAAAGGTCTGCCTGTCAATTTGTACAGCTTATAACAAATGTAAAAATCAACAAATTTTGTTTTCAATTCGATTAATTTTTTGTACTGTCCTGATGATAAACCTAATTTTTCGGCCATTTCGTCCCTTGAAATTCCTAATTTGTAGCGTTCCATCTCAATACTGTGGATTAGATTTTCTTTAGCTTTTTCACGTTTTAAAAACATCGGGGGGGGTGCAACTCCTTTCAAAAAAAATTAAAAAAGTTGTTTTTGGAATAAAAAATAGCCTTGTTCGGCAATTTATGAACGAGACTGGATTTTATTTCAGAAACGAAAAATTTTATAAATGTTGATATTATAGGTTTAAGGCAAGGGGGCCGGGGCGGCTGTGGTGGCAGTCGCATACAATGACAGAGCGACTCCCTTGCCTTTATATTTATAATATATCACAAAAGTTTAAAAATCAACAAAAAAACACGAAATTTTATTACTAAAATTAAAAAACAATGTAAAAAATTTTGCAAACAAAAGAGAAAGTACGGCTTTAAGGAGGTTTTAGGGTGGAGGATTATAAAAGGGAAATTATTGAATTTACTAAGGCAACAAACGATATGACAATATTAAGACAGCTATACAGTTTTATATATAGCTATAAAAAAAGAAAAATTTTAAAAAACAGCTTAAATTTTAAAAAAAGTGTTGGTTCTTAAAAAAATAATCTGTTACAATTAAAGAGTGATAACCTTCTTTTGAACATTTTGAACAACGAATCACACACCAGAAATTACCCCAAAAAAGGACATCGAAGAAATTCGGTGTCTTTTTACACAAAAAAACTACTGGCACATAAAAATACAATGTGTTATTATAAATATAATTTCATAAAAATTTAATTGCACAGCGTGTAAAAGAAACTCCCTTGAATATTCAAGGGAGTTTCTTTTATTTTCTATAAAATTCTATTTAAATTCTATTTAATTTCAATTAATCATCGCTACTAAAATCAAGTTTCTGAATTTCGCCTGTTTCAAGATGCACGTACCATTCGCCGTATTTTATTCCGCTTGCAATAGTATCGGCTGAATATTCTTCACCAAGTGCATACTCATAAATACGAACATCAAGCTGATTATTGAATTTGGAAATTACAGATGTTGTTTTCAAGTGCTGATTAACCAAGAAATGAATTTCATTATCGGATTTAAAATATTCTTTATAGTATGCAATAGCATATTCTTCAGCGGTCTCTTTAGTATCAACGTATGTCATACGCCAGTTGCCTGTTATGTCATCATTAACATTGCGAACTTTAATATCCATATCATCAAGAACGGAAGTATCAGCTGACTCAACGGCAGCATATGTATTTTCTTGTGTTTCTTCGGAAACATCGACAGGTGCGGTTTCATCAGCGGAAGTATCCGGCTCTGTAGACTCGGCAGCAGATGATGAAGAAACGGACGAAACTGCCGAAACCACCGAAGCGGTTGACTGTGCCGAAGAATTTTTATTTTCTTTTTGTAATTTTTCTTGTTCAGATGACATTCCTGCACTAATAATAATAACTACCCAAAATAAAAGCACAAAGAATATAACTTTTTTACTTACCTTCTTTTTTGGCTTTTCTTTTTTCATAAAATTACCCCCTAAATTTTAGTATGTAAGTTCACTATACTAAAAAAATTAAGGGGTTTCAACATAAAACGGAAAATTTAGTTATCATTTTCAGATTTTTTATTATTTTGTTCATCTTTTAATTGCTCAATGAAATTATTGATTACAATTTTAGATGTTTGGTCAAGGGAATTATAAATTTTCATAATATCGAAAATTAAAGATTTAAAAGGACTTTCAACATCATTTAATATTTGTTCAACCAACATTGTGTTTTCATCCAGTTCGAGAGAGAACATATCACCCTCACCAGTAAGCAGCCATTTTTCGTTTACATTAAATTCAGTGCATATTAATTTATATAACGGCATTTTTTGTTCCGGTCGAGCAAGGGCGTTTAATTCTATATTTTTGATGACGGAACGGCTAACGCCGAGACGTTCAGCAAATGTCTCCTGTGACATTTTAAAATGTTTTTTTCGTAATTCTTTTATGCGTTCATACACTTCCATAAAGTAGATACCACCTTTCATTTAATTACAATATTAGTATACAGCTTTAAAATGGTTTAGTCAAGACAAAAATACAAATAAAATTAAGGGAAAAGGCTTGACAAGGACAAAAATAAGACGTATAATGGTCGCATAAGGACAAAGAAGAGGTGATTATATGATAGATACAGAGAAGAAAAAAGAGACAAAAAAAATAATAAGTGACATTTTAACTCTTGATGAAAAAAGTTTACAGATTGTAATGTGCAGTGTAATGGTGCTTAAGGCAAGAGAGGAAATGGAAAAGAAAGAAAAAGAAAACCAGACAGCGTAAGGGGTGAGAGAACAGTGAATACAGAGGAAAGAAAAAGTGCTCTTAAAAAATTAAAAGCACTCATAAACGGTCATTGGAACGGAAAGAAGATAATAATTCATTATTCTATATCAAATAAAGAACATGAGAGCAGTAAATAAAGAGGAAAATGAAGAGTTAGCCAAAGAAAAAAGAAAGTATGAGCAACTTTTAGCAGAGTCAGGAGGTGAAATTTCAAATGACTTGTAAATATCCAATAACTAGCAAAAGTTATAAGTTTTGTTTAGGCTGTAGTGATATAGCTTGTTGTGAAGATGCAGTTACTTCTATCATTTCTATGCCAGAAGTACAGTTACCAAAGAATATTATTTCGTCTGCATTAGAAGCAAATAAGATGACAAACAATGCAATTGATAGCAGCACGAAACAGCAAATAGTAGAATTATCTAAATTAATTAGATATGCGATTGCAGAAGGTAAATTTTCAATCAGTGCAGATGGTTCTTTAAAATCTGAAACACGAAAGAAATTAGAGGAACTGGGTTATAAAGTTAAAACTGGTACTCAGTACAATGAGCCATATTACAGTATCAGTTGGAGAGAAACGAAGGAATAAAGCATTTAAACTATATAGCAAATGTAATAGAAATGGTCAATAAGAAGGTGATAATTATTGAAAAAACAGATTAAATACATATGTGAGTGCTGTGGAGTTGATTATGACAGAGAGGAAGATGCAAAGAGGTGTGAAGCAAGTCATATAAAGCCTGTAAAAATTGTAAAGGCAGATTACGAATATAGATTTTCTGAAATGCCAAATACACCTGTTTCGGTAACGGTAAAATTTGAAAACGGTATGGAACGTGAGTATGTTGCAAGAGGAAGGGTGTAGGAAATGCTGACAGTAATAAGCGTAAGCACAAAAAGGAAATTAGGCACAACGGATTTTTCTGCTATTTACAACAAAATAGCAGAAAACGAAAAGGGCAGTATTTTTTTCGGAGTAGGCTTTAACAAGGATTATAAAAACAATATTTATCATGTAGTAGTAAACAAAGAGTTAAGCAAAAGTGATGTTGAAGACATAAAAAAATGCAGTCATGAGGACTGCAAAGCAAAGGTTTGTTATGTGCCGGAGGAAAATACAGAGGATTTATTTAAATTTCTTAATCGTTAAAGTGTATAAGCGAGATAAAAACCATCGGGCAACATATAAAAATAAATTTCAGGTGATGAACCTTCGGTAAAAATTAAATTATGTGATTCTAATTCGATAGCAGCATTAAGAGCATCGGCAAAAGACATATTTAATTTTTTAATATCGGCAGGTGTAAATTCATTTGAACTATGTTTAAACATTGCTTTTAAAAGTATTTGAGAATTTTTAGATAATTGCATTAAATACACCAACTTTCAAGAGTTTTAACTCAATTATATAAAAATCAATAAGAAATTTCAATAAATAAAGGCGGTAGGAAATGAAAAACAAAAATAAAGACCCCTGTCCTTGTTTTTATTGCAGGATAGAAAAGGAAAAAGATTATAAATGCAGGGAATACGGCTGCACAAGTTATTCAAAGTGGTGCAAGAGAGAAAAGGAGAAATAAAAATGGTAACAAATGATTATTCAACAAATGTGGCTATAGTTGCCGGAGCAGTAATGGTTTATTTTTACATCAAGTGCCAGTATTTCAGGATAAAGAGTTTGAGAAAAAAGGCAACACAGCCGATAAGAGCATATAAGGAAAGAACAGAGCTTGAAAAGAAAAGATTTATGAAAAATTCCGAAAAGATGTGGGGTGTACGGTGATGGGAGTTATAAAAGATAAAAAAGCAAGAAGCAGAAACGCCGACAACTGGGATTTATGTCACAGAATAATAAACACAGTTCGACAGGCAAGCGGAATGACTTTAAGCACAGAAGAAAATCCCTATTTATCGACACCAGCAAAAAAGGAAAAGAGCGAAGAAAAAAGCATGGTGCTGTGAACATCATGCTTTTCTTGTACAAACAATTATTGTATTCAACTCGGCTAAGCTAAGTATAAATCAATTTTAGCATAGCTTATGAAAAAAAACAAGCGGTTATATACCGCTTTTAAGACTTGATGAAGACATTCATTTTAGGACTATAGTCAAAAAAATATAAGAGAACTAAAGAGGTAGGCTATGTATTTCAAGACGATGGTAAAGGCAGGAAAGACATTAGAGGTATACAGGTCTTTCAGCAAAAGGACAGGCAAGGCAAAGGGAACAAGTGACAGAGCAGTATCGAAAGAGGAAATAGAAAAAAATAACAGGCGTAGGGCCATTATTAAATTAACAAGGGTGCTTAATGCCAATTTTGACAAATACAGCTGCCACATAAGCCTTACCTATAGAAATGAAAACAGGCCGAGCGTGGAACAGGCAAAGAAAGAGTTGAACAATTTTCTTAGACGGCTACGGCACGAGTACAAAAAAAGAGGGTGCGAACTGAAATACATAGTTGTAACCGAATACAAGAATAAGAATGTTCATCACCATATAGTGATAAACGGAATAAAAGGTGGCGGTACTTTGGAAGTAGTCCAAAATCAATGGAGGCAGGGCTATATAAAATGCGCAATGCTCGATGAAAGCGGACAATACAGAAAGTTAGCCGAATACCTAATAAAAGAAACAGACAAAACATTCAAAGAGGGAAAGGCAGCAAAGCAAAGATACACACCAAGTAGAAATTTAATAATCCCAAAGACAAAAACAAAAACGGTAAAAGCTAACAGGTGGCTTCCAGAACCGAGGATACCGAAAGGATATTATTTAGATGTCGATACACTCTTTAACGGGGTAGACCCTTTTACAGGGCGGCTTATACAAAAATACACATTAATACAATTTGCAGAGGAAAAGAAAGGGCGTGGTAAGGAAAGTGGATAAGAAATTAACGGCAATGAAAAGCAATGCACAAGGTCATTTGTTTGAGGATTTAATCAAAATGGCGTGTGGCTACTACAGAGAAAAAGGAAAAGCAATAATTGAGAAAATGCCCGAACCTTTCAGAGTATTAAAAAAAGACAGAAACAGAGGAACGGCACTGGTTCAGTTTACATCTCATGCACAGCCGGACTTTATAGGAACACTTAAAAATGGAAAAACAATAATATTCGAGGCAAAGTGTACTTTAACGGACAGAATCAAACAAGATGTCATTACACCAACGCAGGCAACAGCGTTGGAAAATCATTTCAAAATGGGTGCCGTTGTCGGAGTGTGTGTAGGAATAAAAGATAATTACTATTTTATTCCTTGGGCAGTATGGAAAGATATGAAAAATGCATACGGTCATAAATACATGACAGAGGCAGAGGCGGAAAAGTACAAAGTAAGATTTACAGGGAATGGAGTAATGTTTTTGGACTTAATAGAAAGAGGTGTGAAATATGGTAATTGAGTGCAACGATAGAAAAATGCCCGAAATATTTTGACGAACGTGATTTAAACAGAATTGCATTGGGATTAAACAGAAAGGTTTAAAAGATGGTTTAAATGGGAGAAGAAACAGACAGATTGTTAATTAAATTTCAAACATATTTGGTAGGAAGATTTACAAAGACAGAAATGGACACAATAACACAAGCGTTCTTATTAGCAATTTCCGAGTATGATATGAAAGAAAAATCAACAGAGCTTATAGTAAGCGAAGAAAGTGATTTGCAAATAGTACAAATGTTTTTTGTGGCTAAGAGCGTTGAAGGCTGTTCAAAAAAAACGATAAGTTACTATTACAGCGAAATAACGAAATTTTTAACAAGTGTAAATAAACCGATTAAAAAAATAACGGCAAACGATATTAGAGTATATATAGCCCGAATAGGTATTGAGAAAAAAATATGTAAAGTGACACAAGACAATATGTTGCGAATAATAAAATCATTTTTTAGTTGGTTAACAGCAGAGGAAATTATAGAGAAAAATCCTACATCAAGAATAAGAAGAATACGGGTGGATAAAAAACAAAAAAAGGCATTTACTGATATTGAAATTGAAAAATTAAGAAACGCAGCAGAAAACAAAAGAGACAGGGCTCTCGTTGATTTTTTAATGTCAACGGGCTGTCGAGTTAGTGAAATTACACGTTTAAATAAGACGGATATACAAAATGATGAGTGTAAAGTGTTTGGAAAAGGTGCGAAAGAAAGAACGGTATATTTAAATGCAAGAGCAATAGTTTCATTAAATGAATATCTAAAAGAAAGAGAAGATACAAAAGAAGCATTATTTGTTTCAGCACATAAGCCACACAATAGACTTAAAAACAATTCGGTTGAAACAATAGTGCGTAAATTGGGCGAAAAAACAAATATAACAAATGTGCATCCACATAGGTTCAGAAGAACGGCAGCAACAAAGGCGGCAAAAAGAGGTATGCCTATTGAACAAATCAAACAAATGTTAGGACATACGGAAATACAAACAACTCTTATATATTTAGATATGGGAGGTGACACATTGAAAGAAAGTCATAAAAAATATATGGCATAAAAGAGGTGAATTTAAACTATGGAAAAACAAATATCACTGTTTGATATGGCTTTACCGCCACAAAAACAGGAACAGAAAACATATAAAAAAATAAATTTTGCAAAAGTTCCGGAAAATGAACCCAAAGTTAAATATGAAAATATACCAACAATAAATGAAATAGTAAAATTGCTTGATAATTTTACATATAAAGTCGGTGTGCATGAAATTTTGTCGGATATTTTTAAATGCGGAGCTATTGCAATTTCAAATCGATTTAACACAACACAAGCAAAAGAGCGTGAAGAACAATATAAAAAGACAATTTTAAAATACGATAAAAAAGGAAGGGTTCTTATAGCAGAAATATTTACGAAGATATATATATTATTAGCGTCATCGGTAAACAACGGCTTTAATGATTATTTGGGTGAAATATATATGTCATCGCAAACTTCAAACAATAAAGCAGGGCAGTTTTTTACGCCTTATAGTGTTTCAAAAGCGTGTGCAAAAGCATGTATTGATGAACAAACAGTAAATGAATACATAGAAGAAGATAAAATACTTAAATTAAATGAGCCTGCCTGTGGTTCGGCAGGAATGATAATAGGGGCAGTAGATGTTTTGTATAACGAATATAAATTTAATTACAGCAGAAATTTATTTGTAGAATGTTCGGACATAGATGAAAGATGTGTTCACATGGCATACATACAGCTATCAGCGATTGGAGTACCAGCGGTTATATATCAAAGAAATACTTTAACAATGGAAACATGGCAAAGATGGGAAACACCTGCATTAATAATTCAGTGGTTGCGGTTTAGAAACATACTGAACAAAAAATGAGGAAAAGAATTATAAAAAGAATAGGGGAAAAGAACATGATAAAGATTGATTTTAGCAAAGCAGTTAAAACATTTAAGAAAAACGGGTATTTAATCATAATCGACAATGACGGCAATGGAGACCAGTGGCTTGGCAACGGTGCGGCATTTTACAATATGGGCAATACAGAGTTTGACACAATAAACATAAAGCCGGTACTTCCTGCAAGAAGTCCTGAATGGAACATAGAATCAGATAATATAAAGAGATACACAGAAGTGTACTTTGATGATAACGATTATACAGAAGAACCTATTGAAAAGATATTGCCTTTGAATTTTACATACAATGACAAAGATTTTGAAACATATGTTTTAAACAGCAGAGAGGTAATGTTTATAGATAAAAGTTATCTTAAACCTATTGATATAACAAGCAGCAACGGAGCTACTTTTTATTCAAGAAAAAGCAAAATATACGACAATTATCTTGCAATTAAAGACGGTTTAATGCTTAAAGCAATTATTATGCCTACAAAGCTTGTAAATGCAGATGATACACTTTTTGCTGACTTAATAGATGAGCTGCATGAACTTTGTATGATAGCACGAGGCAGTATAGCAGAGAAGGGCGAAGAATGAGCAGACGGTCTGAAATAGACGAAGAAACATCAAGAGAAATAAAGGAATATATAGACAGTTTAAGCGAAGAAGAATTTAAAAAGTTATTAAAACTTGCCGAAAAAATTCAGTTGGAGAATGACGGAGGGGTTAAAAGATGAACAAAGTTATTTTAATGGGCAGACTGACAAAAGACCCAGAAGTGAAATATGTTCAGGGTGCTAATACGTTTACAGTGGCAAGGTATACATTAGCTGTAAACCGACGCTTTAAACGTGACGGTGAACCTGATGCGGATTTTATAGGGTGCGTTGCTTTTGGCAAAAGTGCGGAATTTGTAGAGAAACATCTTAAAAAGGGTCAGCAGATAGCAATCAACGGAAGATTACAGTTTGAGACATGGACAGACCAAAACGGAAATAAGCACTATTCTACAAACGTAATTGTAGAGGAACATTATTTTTGCGGAAACAAGACAACAGGCAATATAAATACAGCCAGTGCGGACGATATGGGATTTTATCCGACCGAGGAGGGTGATGTTGTAGATGATGATTTTCCCTTTCGATAAGTATGTCCGCAGCTTAGAACAAAAAAGACAGGAAAGGGTTATACAGAGGATTATAGGAAAAAGTAAATTACTTAGAGGTAGGAGATAAAAAACATGGCTAAAGCAAAATGGGAGGAAATTGAACAGGCAAGGCGTGACGGTATGGGTTACGCCTTGAGGATAGCAAGAGAAAAGGCATAGAAGGACTTGAAGAAGAAATTAAATTCAGAAATATAAGTAGGGTATCAGTAGCAATGAGCAGCAAAGAGTATATAGAGCTAAGAGAGAATTTGGAAAGAAAATATCTCAAGTTGTGCTGACGTTAGCAGAAATAACATTGCGTGATGAGTTTGGTTTCGGCAAGTCAAGGCTTGAGAAGTTTGCAGACAGATTAAACGAAAAAGCCGGATGCGTGGCAGAGGGGTATACAACAGTAGAGGAACAGTTGGAAATACTGGAGAAAGAAACGGGAATGTTGGCCAAGTTGGAATAAGGAAGGTGGCATTTGATAAGTGTTTGATAAACAATGCAATGTGTCAAAAGCAGAAAAAGCGGAAATGTTAAAAAGATATAAGCAAGGTGAAACTGTAGAGCAGATAGCAAAAGAAATGAAAAGGCACGCAGTAACAATACATAGACATTTACGAAAACTGGGTGCAATTCCTGAGTCAATTAGCACAAAATTAAAAATGGAAAAAGAACAGGACAAAGAAGCAATGAAAGCAATTAGAAAAAGAAATGCACTTGATTTAAAAATCGGTGATTCAGTGAAGTATTCAATCAAAGGCAATGAAGACAGTGACAGCGGACGTAAAAATGTAAGAGATGGCAAAATAATAAGCATAACAGATTTTATAATAGCGATAAAAAATGAAAACGGTTATGTGGAATGTGTGAATAGGAGTGCAATAAATACAGAAACATTTGCCCATAAAATAAGAAAGGTGAGATAAATGACTTTTAAACAGTATCAGAAAGAGACTTTAAGAACAGCATGTGGTATGAATAGAGCAAGTTTAAAAGATGTAAACAGCTATATATTAAATGGAGTTTTGGGAATGAATGAAGAAGCCGGGGAGGCAATCGGCATTGTAAAAAAACATATTTATCAAGGACATGAATTTGATAAAAAACATTTAGCGGAAGAAATAGGTGATTGCTTATGGTATATTGCCGTAACTGCCAGCGGTATAGGGTATACATTAGAGGATATAGCTAAAATGAATGTAGAAAAATTACATAAAAGATACCCAAATGGATTTGAGACAGAAAGAAGTATAAACAGATAAACTTGAAAAAGAAATGTGCAAAATCAAAAATGGAAGTGGTGCAATGCAGGAAGAAAGAAAGAAGATAAGATACTACTTACAGAGGTATCGATATTGTATAAATCGAAAAAAAGAACTTGAAACAAGGCTGTATGAAATAAAAGCAGAAATGCAATATCCACTATCAGCGGTATCTTATAGCGGTGCAAATGGTCAAAGTTTTAATATTTCAACGGGTGCTGCGGCATTCACATACAGAATAGCCGAGATAGAGGACAGAATAGAGGAACAGCAACGAAAATCTGTATCCGAATTACTTGCAATCATGGAAGTTTTAGACTTCCTTCCGGTTGAGAGTGTAGAGCGTGAAATTATTGAAAAACGGTTTGTTGATAGAATGGCATGGTATAAGATTGCAAACAAAATGCATATGAGCCGCAGCCGAATAGCGTTCTATGAAAAACAAGGTTTAGATAAATTAATGACCTATAAAAGAGTACAAGAACTCGTAAATGATTTTTGGGAGAATAGATTTGAGATAAATTAAAAAGAGGGTATTAAAATAGAACAAATTTCGTTATTGGAGGGAAATAAGATACATAAAACAAAAATTAAGTAATTAAATATTTTTTTCATTCGATTAGGCAGACGTGCCTATTTTCGAGTGATTTTACAATAAAATAATATTAAAAAGAAAGGATTTAACAGTAACTCCTAGGATAAATGATTGCGCAATCTCTGTAGATTAAAGGATTTTGACAGAGAATAAAGAAAAAAATAATTATTATGAGCTTAATGTATTGAGTTTATGTGATGGTATGTCATGTGGACACATTGCCTTAGATAAAGCAGGATTTAAGGTTGGTAAATACTTTGCATCAGAAATTAAGGATGTGGCGATTAAGGTAACAAAAGACAACTATCCTGACACAATTCACATTGGAGATGTGAACAAGATTACATATAAAGATGGTGTATTACATACAGAAGTTGGAGATTTTGAAACAGATATTGACATTGTAATGTTTGGTAGTCCATGTCAGACGTTTTCGGTTGCTTGTAAAACTGATAAGAGAATAGGTCTTGATGATGATGAAAAATCAGGATTGTTCAAACAATGCTATAGAATTTTAAAAGAAATAAATCCGAAATATTTCTTTATGGAGAATGTTGCTTCTATGAAAAATGATGATAGAGACTTTATCAGTGAATTAATGGGTGTTACACCACATAAAGTTGATGCAAAACTTGTATCTCCTGAATTAAGAAAGAGATATTATTGGACAAACATTGAAGTAAATAATGAAATTGAAGAAAAGAATATCTTTTTTCAAGATATTTTATCAGACGGATATTCAGATAGAGATAAGGCAAGAAATTTATTGGTAAGTGATAGTAGACCATTAACTACACCTGTGAAAATGTTTCATAGATATTATTCAACAGGATTTACAACACTGATTTTCAAGGATGAACAGCATTATAAGAAATGTGTTGATGAATATGAAAGATTATCAGGTGGGAAAAGAAAAATTACAGCAAAGGACTTGGATGGATATACAGGTAATGTGTTTGACGGTGTTAGATACATGAACCAAGATGAATTGGAAAAATGTCAATGTGTTCCATCTGGATATACAAAGTGTTTAACTAGGAACGAAGCAGCAGATGTTCTTGGAGATGGTTGGAATATTGATGTGATTACATATTTCTTTAAAGGAATGAAATTTTAAATATAAAAAGAAAGAAGGAAAAAAATAATGGCAAATTTTGACGAAGAGATTAAGAAAATTACAGATGAAATTTTACAAGACGGAACAGTTGACAAAATTATAAGAGAAAATATAATAAAGGGCTTTGAATTGGCGATAGAACGGTCATTCAGTTATGGAAAGTTAAGAGACGCTATAAGTAAGAAAACAGATGAAGTCCTTGTTCCGTTTATTGAAAAGTATGACATGAACAAATATATAGTTAAATTAGATACAGTTCTTTCAGAAATAGTGAACTCAACGGCACTTGTTGAAAATAAGAAAATTTTGGAAAATTTCAAAAACCTTATGATAGAGCCGGAAAAGAAAACAATAACAGTAAGCGAATTATTTGAACAGTATAAGTTATATATTGCAAAAGAAATGGATACTGACGGAAGAGATGTTCAGATTGAAGATACGGTTTATTATGAGCCTATGGAAGTAAGTTTTGAATTTAAAAAAGAAGAGGAACGCTCATGGAGCTGTTTTGATAGAGCGGTGTTGGAATTTAGCGTAGCCGAGGAAGAACAGCAGGAAAATTTAAATCGTACTATAAGACTTGACCATTATAAGAACGGAGCGGAAGGGTGGGATATTATCGCTGAAATTAATCCAGAAATAACATCGCTAAGATACTTAGATGATTTTGATATTTTGCTCATAAGACTTAGTAAGGGAATGGTTAAACTTATCATAGATGAAGAATCAGATTGGGATAATGTTATTTCAGATAATGAACCACAGGTAACTTATGAATAAAGAAAAATAACCAATTAAAGTATAGCAGAACTGGATGTGAAAAGCGATGGAAATAAGCATTGTTGAAAGGAAAGGCAAAACCTACACAAGATTTAAGATAACGCAAAAAGAAATGAGAGAAGCGTTTATAAGAAGAATGGTTAAAGGGCTTAAGTCTATTAAGGAAAATTCAAGGTTTGTTTATTTTGAGATAGAGGGGGATTTGCTTAATGAAGACAGAACGATTAATGGCAAGGAGTGTGAAAAGCAATGGAAGGAAGATTAACAGTAAATAAAGAACCATATGATATGTCAATGTTTGAGTTGTCACATAATTCGTGTTATGTGAAAGAAGGAAGGGCAAGATACAGGGACTATGAAACAGATATAGACGCAAGAGAACTAACAAAGCTTTTGCTGAAAGAAGTTGCGGAAGAAAATAATCAATTCAATTCGGAAGATGAATTTGACGAAAAGATGTTGGATTATCTTACATACGGAATTAATACAAAAGAAGGATTGATTGCAACATTTTATGGCAACTTATGGGCAATGGCTGAATTGAGAGAAAAGTTAAAGATGTATGAGGATTTAGAGGAACAAGGCAAACTTATCAAACTGCCCTGTACGATTGGAGACATCTTATATACAAATTTTGCTGTACAAGGTTGGTATTTCAGAGAAAAGAACAAACCATATGAAATAAAGGTCGCTTGTATAGGTATAAACGGTGTTAACAGTTTTATCAATGTAGCCTATGAGAACGGCAATCTGTGGCAATTCAAGTTTTCTGATATTGGTAAAAGAATTTTTCTGACGAGAAAAGAGGCTGAAAAATATAAAGATAAAAAATGGTTATTCAATAAAAAATAAGCCTAAACTTAGAAACTGTCCTTTTTGCGGTGGTAAAGCATATCTTAAAGTCTTTTATGTACCGTTTGAAGAAAATGATGATGGAAATGAGTATAGAGTAGGCTGTGAAGAATGCGGAATATATTTTACATCTATGTTGGAATATATGCAAATTGTAGACTTATGGAACGGTGTTTATTATAAAATGATAGAACTAAGGTGATACAAATCAAAAGAGCATACAAAATAATAGCTGTAGACTTTGACGGGACGCTGTGCGAGGCGTGCTATCCTGATATTGGCAAGGCAAATATAAGTTTAATAGAATATTTAAAACAACAAAGATTATATGGGAATAAAATAATACTGTGGACTTGTAGGGCAAACAAACAGCTGACAGAGGCAGTTGAATGGTGCAGTAAGCAAGGGCTTGTATTTGACGCAATCAACAGCAATCTGCAAGAAGTAATAACATCATGGACAGACGGAGAGTCAAGAAAGATATATGCAGACATATATATAGATGATAAAGCAATGTCTATAAAAGATTTTAAAATTCCGGCTGTATCAGCATTACATAATATAAGAAAAATGCGGCGGTTGTCAACTGCAAAATCTGTCATATCCCGAACAGCTTGAATTCAAGCAGAAGAAAGTAGAAAAA